>OJMI01003216.1_pt1 | contig 12607 bp, 12 predicted proteins | sample 1597131 | NCBI WGS metagenome assembly OJMI01 (sample SAMEA2452116, study PRJEB22498) | human gut metagenome | reverse complement strand
TTTTCGTGTCTGTCGAATCTTGGTACACGTATTGAGTGGTGGAAGGGGGAGTATTCTCGCTTTCATAATGAGAAATGGACTTTATTCTCAAACCTCCCGCTGTTTCCAACGAACCGTTCCATTCATTGACGGTGGTATTTGGGGTCCGAAGCCGGCCTTGATGCAGTTCGTATTCGAGTTCCGTCCACCCTCCGCTCGGATACAATATTTTTTGGAGTGTTCCGCCTTTTGTACATTCCAGGTTCGGTGTCTTGTCATGACCGGTTACATTGTAGCCCATGATCATGTGGGATGGATAACCGGGAGTATAGGTCCCACCGTTAAAGTAGCCCCAATAGTCGAATTGCCAAGTGGATAAAGGAAATGTCAATGATCCGGGGGAAGGGTTGTACTCAAATGAGCAGATGTCCTTTTTTAGGTCACCGGATTCCTCATAAATATGGTCGAGATACCGACTAAAAAGACTCATGTCAAAATGAATGGTTTTCAGGTATTCGTTGTTGTAGCCGTAAACATTTATTTTTCGCAAGTAAGGGCCTGTTCTGACGTAGTTGTCCGCATTCCCCAGGTCGAATTCCAGTTTCCCCAAATCCCAGGTGATCGAGGTAAGTACCCTCGGGGCGACTTGGCTAATGACTTGTAACGGGACTGTTTCCAGACTTCGGTGCGACTGGGAGGCAGGCTTGTATTCGAATCGGTATAAATAATTCCAAGAGTTCTTGCTGTATGTGGGGCTGCTGCGGTAGGCATATTCGACGATTATTTCGTCCCCAAACGAGATGTCGTCGAGCATCCAGGCCGAAACGTAGCTTTTCGTCCTTTCATAGTTTTCATTGCTGGAATGTTCGCGTGAAACTTCTTTGCTGCCGAAGCGGTACTTCAAGCCCTGTGCATCGGTAATGACGAAATAGCTGGTGGCATAGTCTTCGTTGTTCATCCATTCGACGGTGATGTCTTGGTAGGGTATTACGGCAATCGTGCTGTCATGGTCGATCACAAAAAGCCCGCTTTGTCCGTTGGGCAAATCGAAAAAATAAAGGTCTGGCTCTCCGTCAAAGCCATCGTCTATTTTGTCCGAAATGGCCGAACTTTTCCACTCATTGGCATCGGAGTTGGCTGCTTTCTTTCCGTGCCCATCCAGAAATCCGGTTTCGTCGGGCTGTCCATTTATGAATCTCGAAATACGGCCGATACCCGTCAGTTTCCAGTTGAGCCCCACCCAGGACGGATAGGTGTCTGTTTTGATACCCGATGCGGTGTATTGGACTCCGATGGGAATTTGTACTCCGGATGCCGAAATGGTATACAGCGGCACGTTTACTTTGGCTGTGCCGGTGTAATAATCGACCGAGGATTGGATGTCTCGAGGCATGGTCGGGCTTTGGGCCATCAAAGTAGCATAGTCCGATGCTGTGCCGGTGGTTTCTCCCGGAGAGGTGGACGATGCTGCATTTGCGGATTGAGTGTTTGCCGGAAGGTCAGAGGTCATTTCCTGTTCCGTCGGGGCAGGAGGTTCTGTTTCTGTGTTTTGGGCAAAAAGAGACCCGGAAATAAAGAAGAAACAGAGCATGGAAAATAAGTACTGTTTCATAGTTTCTTTTGTTTTAGATGTTTTACGAAAATGAATAGAAAACTTTTACGAGGGGATGTCGGATCTATGTTTCATAGGCAAAGAGGTGTATGGATAGTGAATATGTAGTGGATTGTTTGTGAAGCGGATGAAGGTCAACCGATTACTCCTCCCAGTTTGAACATGGGCAGATACATGGAGACCATAACTACTGCGACAAGAACCCCGACAAATAGGATCAGGATAGGTTCCAGCATTGTTCCGAGTTGTTTGAGACTGTATTCGAGTTCCTGGGTCAATTCGTCTCCCTGGCGTTTCAACATTTGGGGAAGCCGGTGGGTTTCTTCACCAACTCGAACAAGGGTGATGAACTTCATTTCGTACAGCCAGGAATGCCGTTCCATGTTTGTGTAGAGCAGTTCGCCGTGTTTGAGGCTCCGGCAGAAGTCTTCTATGGACGCTTGGTAGGGTCGCAATGTGATGATTTGAAGTAACATCTCCAGCCCGCGTATCAAAGGAACACCGGATACAAGCAGCAGGTAGAGAAGTCTGCAGAATTGGGCCTGTTCGTTTTTTCGCAAGATTTTGCCGATCAGGGGAAGCCGAAGTAAACAGCAGGCCCATGCCATGCGGATTTCCGGTTTTTTGCCCCAGAGCAGGAAAAACAGTAAAACAGCTCCGGCCAGCAGTACAAAAACAAGGATGTAGTTTGGGAAGTCCTTGGAGAGGGAAATGATCGAACGCGTCAGAGCAGGCAATTCGCTGCCCATGCGTGAATACACCTGCTCGAACATGGGAACGATTACCAGTACCATAAAGGTTACCACAACAAAAGCCGTGCACAAAATCACGATGGGATAACTCACGGCTGAAGTAACCATTCGTTGTTGCTCCATCCGCTTGCGATAATAATCCGACAGGAACTCCAGGGCTTCGTTGATTTTACCGGTTTGTTCTCCGATACGGACGACTCCCGCATCCAGCGAAGAAAAACAGCCGGAAGATTGCATGGTTTCCCATAGACTCGATCCGGAGAGAACACTTTGGTATAAGGAGCTCAATAGGTTTTTGAGTTTGGAATTTTGTTCCGATTCGATCAGAAGGGAAAAAGAAGTGGAAAAATCCAGCCCTGCAGACAGCAAGGATTGCATGCCGGCGAAAAGCAGTTGTTTTTTTGAAGCGGATAATTTCGCGGAGTTATTCATAGCTGTATTTTTTTTCCATTTCCATCAATTTTTCAGAAAAAGCGCATGGCTTCCGGGGTGATGCCAAGGCAATGCGCCATCGTCTTCCCGATGTTTTCAAGAAAACGATCAACGAGTCATCTCCCGAATCCGATTTTTGGAGCTCTATGGCTGTAACAGAAAGAAGAAGCGTGTCTCGCTGGTTGTTTTTCGATGAAAGCAGCAAACTGTCCCGCAGCAAAAGAAACAGGGTGTCTTTTTCCGTGAAAAGTTCAATGTGTCGTGGATCGAGCAGAGCCATGCTATCGGCCGAATGAACGACCGATTCCAGGCGGCAGTAACCATCCCACAAACTTCGGTTGGCAAGGGTTTGTTCGGTAACGGATCGGGAATACTTCTTGAAAAGATTCAGTCCGTCCGTTACAGCCAATAGAAGAATGGAGGCAGTAATCATCACCACCAGCAACTCTGCGAGCGTAGAAGCTTTCAGGGTTCTGTCATTGTTTTTTTTCGACCACATATTTGTTGACAATTTGTTTGCGGTTCGTTTTAAAGGAGGCAGTGATGGACAGTTGTAGCAAGTCCGGGTATTCTTCGTAAGGTCTTATCCGGGCGATAATTTTCCCCCAGGAGTATTGTGTGCAGTATTCTCCCTCCGGATACCACCCCTCCGATAGTTTGCGATAGGTTTCCCTTATCTGGCAATCGGCCTCTATCAGTTCCTCGGGGTGGCTTTTTGTCGAAGTGAGCGAAGTCAGGATGGAAAAGGAAGCGATAAAGACAGCCATCCATACAATGGAGGCCGTTATGACTTCTATCAGCGTGCTTCCCCGTACGATGTTTGTTATTGTTTTACCCATTTTATTTCCCTCCTTTTTCCATTGTCCAACAACAAAGGGTATGCTATGTCTTTGTTATCCAGCAAAGTGAAATCGTGAAGAATCCCCCGGTAATATCCATTGGGAGTATAGTGAACGGCTTCCTTGACAAAAACGCTGCCGGAGACGATCCCTTGCAGGTGCGCGTTTCCATTGACATATACCAAACCGCGAACCAAGGATTTACAGCTCGATAGATATCCCGGTTCGGTGATTTCCTGTCTGTTTTTTTGGTTTACGGCGATGTATCCTTCGATGATAGAGTGATCGGACATTTCTACCAGTTTTTCTGCGTAAATGCCCGATGGGTAGTACAGGTGTACTTCTGGTTCTATGCAAACCGTGTCTCGGACAAAGGCTTGCAGCGATCCTTCGAATCCTTTTTTTATAACAAGATTTGAACAGATCACAACGATGTCTTCTATTTGGCAGGTCGAATCTATCGCCAGCTTTTCTGCCATGACAACGATTTTCCCCGACAGACTGCAATGGGACATTTGTTCGGATGCCTGGAAAACAAAAGGACGATTCCCGTAGAAAGCCGCAGAAAGATGTTCTTGTGGTATCGGGGCAGCGGGCTGAAGGGAGAACATCGACTCCAGGGTTTCCGTTATTTCTGCCAATGGGGTTGGGAATACGTTCCCGGCAGGTTTCATACGATCGGATGGCACCTTTTCTCCGCAGAAAAACTCGGTGTTCATTTGTCCGTACACGAAACCGTTTTTGGGCAAGTGTGCTTCGGTGAGGATATTGGTATTCCCCGACAAGGTTACAGACCGCAGATTTTCGGGATGGAAAAAACCGCAGCCTTCTTTTGACGGGATTCTTGCCCCCATTATTCGGGTAGAGATGGTTTTGGTGGCTTCGATGATGACCGATACCCTTTCGTAAAGTCCCCATGGTTCCCGTTCTATCAAGACTTTCGAACGGGGGCGGTCAGGGAAAATAGTCAGCGGAGTTGTCTCCTCGGTAAAACATTCGGGATGGGTGCTGTAAATCACATAGGCCGATTCGATATCGTTTCGTTGCGCCTTTTCGTACTGCGTGCGGGCAAAGATAAAGCTGTCGATATTCCACAGCGAGAACAAGGCTGCAACAGTGAGCAACATAAGGGTACTTACCACCATGACGGTGGAGAGTATACCGGCTTTTATCGGGCGTGAGAGTGAGTGTTTCATTGTGGACGGGGAATGGAATAGGACAATCCTTTTTTGGTGAATACCAGAGAATCGGGCGATACTTTTGCCAATCGAAATCCCCCGACGGTTTCTCCGGTTTTTATGGAAAAATGCATTCCGGATGATTCGACGATGTAGCGCAGGGATTTTCCCCGGCGGATGTATCCTATGTATTTTATATCGCAATTTTCCTTCTCTCTTTCGGAAGGCTGCGGCTTTTGGGAAGGCTCTTTTCTCTGAGGTGTTTGTCGTTCGGAACCGGAGTGCCGTTCCTTTAGGAAAGGATCTGCATATCCGAATATCAAGGTGTCAAGGATCTTGGTCTTCTCTGTTTGAAGGGCGGGTGGATTCATGCTTACTTCTTCGGGGCGCTCCGGTTTGAATAATTTCCAGGCAATGATCCCCCAGATGGACAAGACTGCGGCGATGAGCACGTAGGTAGTTGTTTTCGATTTCATGGGGAGGTGCGGGAAATTTGTTGTACGATCAGATGAACTTGTAGCTTTTTCCCTTTTTTTTGAGGTTCGGTTTTCGATAGGAACCGAACCGATCGCAATGAAACCTGAGGGATTTCCCGCTCAAGGGCATGGATCGTTTTCAGCAGCGGGACAAAATTGCCTTGGAGGACGATTTCAGCACTTTTGAGTACGATGTCGCTGCGCCTGTCGGTCAGATAAGGGACATACCCATCTACGCATACGCCGTTCGATTCCATGTGATGAGAAACCTCTCGGAGCCATTCGCCATTGTCCAATATGTCTTCGTGCCATTTTGGGATCTGGGGTGTTGTAAGCGAATCCGTTGCAGTTCCTTCAAAGGTGGGTCTGGTCTGTGAACGCTCTGTGCGGTAGGCACTCCATTGCGCTATCGTCGGGCGGAGAGCCATCGCCCATACGATCAAGGGGGTGGCAATCAGAAGAAGAAACAGACGTATGAATCCGATGTGAGGTCTCATAGTTTTATCTTTATTTCGAAGTTGAGCAATCGTTCGTCGCGGCTTTGTTCTACTGACATGATTTTCAGGTCGGTGATTCCTTCGATTTCTCGGAGGTTGGATACTAATCGGGAGATGTCCGAAGTTTGTGGAGAATCACCTCGGACCAGAAGCGTAAAAGGCTCTATTCTGAGCGCTTCCCTTTCTTCGAGGGGTTGAGACAGTGGCTGTATGGAAAGTTCATGGAGAAGAATGTGCTCTGGAACGCATTGGGCGACTTTGTCGGCAAGGGAGGCAAATCTCGCATGAATCCCGGAAGAAAATTCTTGCAGCAATTCTTTCTGTTGCTCAGACAAGTCTTTTTTACGACCTTTCTCCTTTTGCATGACAACCAGCAAGGCATGATTCTCGTTATATTTTTTTTCCAGAGGTCCGCGGACAATAAAGTTTATAGCGACTAAGATCAAGGCAATGATCAGTACCGGCCACTTCATCCGTTCATAAATCAGTGCGGCGAGTAGATCTCCGGTTTTGTCCAGACGAAATAGTTTTCGAAAACGGAGGGTCTCCTCATATTCCTTCTTTCCGAGTTCAATGGCTGCCGATGGATTCTTGGCGCACCCGAGCCCTAGTAACGGGGTATGGAATTTTTCGGATAAGGAATCGACTTGTGATCTTTTTACAAAAGAAATGCTGCCATCCTGTTGTTGGGAAAAAAGGAATTTGTTTTTATCGGTGATGATTTTGTCGATTTGTTCTTTCTGTTTGGTAAGGACTCCATATCCACAGACATAAAGTAGGGTCGGATACGGTTTTTGACGTGAATGTTTCGAACCTTCTTCTGTCGTGGGAAGGACTTCGATGCGCCCTTTTCGAAAATGGCATCGATAACAGGTCGGATGATAGTCTTCCCCGGTAATGTAATCGGCGACCACAAGGTTGAAATAGGGTAATATGTGTTTCAAACTAATCATCACATGATCACAGTCGGTTTTATAAACAGAGTCAGTTTATAATCGCTTTTGTTGTTGCGTGTTGAACCAAAAATCCAGCGTAAAATGGGAATACGCGCGATTAAGGGTAGCCCGGTGGAGATTTTGTCTTTCGAACTTCGGTCAATGCCTCCTAACAGGACCATTTCTCCGTTGTGCAATCTTATTTGAGATTTGAAGCTGCGGGTCGCTATTCCCGGCGGGGCTGTTTTTTCTTCTCTTGCGGTAAATTCGCTTTGCTCGATTTCAATATCGAGGGTTATCGTACTGTCGGCGCTGACGAACGGGACGATACGAAGGGTCATGTTCGCTTCCAGGCTTTTCCACGTATAGGATTCGCTTTGGATAGGGTTTTGAGTACCGATGATATTGTTCATGACTTCTTTGTAATATTGGGTTTCCCCGCTTTTCAGTACGGCTTCATGCCCATTTAGCGTAGAAAGTTTCGGAGTGGACATCACCTCCAGCCCTCCTTTTTCTTCAAGAGCTTTGATGGTGAGGTAAAAATTGTTGCTGACCTTCCCGATGTTTTTTAGGCCCAATTGTCCAAGCAGATTGTTGATCGTATTGGACTTGAGTGTCATCTGGAAAGGAGTGTAAGTTTGGGGATTCTCCGGGGCTGCTCCCAGGCCGGCGGTAAGTCCCAATTCTTGAAGAGTTTTCTTTGTAATCTCCCCGATCATGACTTCGATCGTGATCAAGGGGACTTTCTGATCGATCGACTTAAGGAATGCGCATACCCGGGCTATTTGTCGTTGGTCTCCGCAAAGTATGAGGCTGTTCAGGTCGTTGAATTGTTTGATTTGCAGGTCTCTTTTCAGTAGCTCTGGAATGATTTCGGGGATTTTGTCTACCGAGCGGTTGCGCAGGGCGATGACTTTTGCTGCGATCAAACCTTGACCGGATCCAGAAGCATTGCTTCCGAAAATGTAAATGTTGTTTTCGCAGTAGAAGGAATAGGGCGTGCCGGAAAACAAAAGACTCAGTAGGGTGTCGAAGTCGACCTCTTTCACATAGATGGATGTCCGTTGGGAAATGGGGGAAATGAAAAAGAAATTCAACCCCATACGTCGGCAGAGTTCGACGATGATGGATTGAACATCTCCCGAGGTGATCTGCGCTGTGATGACCCCCAGGCTATCTACGGACAGTACATTTTCGTCGAAGGAGTCGATGTTTTCCAAAAACGAGGTGGATTGAGGGTCTTTTGCCTCGATCCGAAACAAAAGTTCGTTTTCTTTTTTTACCCGAAGTCCGTTCGTGGAAGCAAGCGCCGATATAGCCTGCTCAAGAGGAAGACCGGATACATATCCTGACACTTGGCGCGATAGCAGAGGTTGGGGAACGATCAGGTTTACTCCGGACACATCGGATAATCGTTTGGCGACTTTGGACAGTTCGTCGTTTTCCAGGTCGTATTTCAACATTTGGGTTTCGGGAGAATACTCAACCTTGGGAATTTTTATTTCCAAGGGGACAACGACGGGAAAAATGGAAACAATATTTCCGACCAGATCCAGATCCAAATGGTATTCCTTGCATAAGTAATACACCAGATCGGTGATCTTTGCCGAGGAAAAGTTGCAGGTGGCCGAAATTCCTTCGGCGCCCTTGATCCCGATGTTTACCTGAGAGTTGCTGGCTATGTTTCGAACAAGTTCCGGTAAGGGCATAGCTCCGACAGAAATTTCTATCGAAGCTTCCCAGGCTTTGTCGAGGGTGGATACCGAATCGAGTTTTACACGGATCTCCTTGAGGCGCAAACTGTCTGTTGTGGCCTTTTCGACGGTTTGTGCCGATGTGATCCATACACATCCAAGTAGGAATCCGACGAGAATCGTCAATTTTTTCATGCTTCTGTTCCCAATAGAGGGAGGACCTCTTCGAAAGAGGTTTCTCCTGAATCCAACATGTTTTGAGCAGCATCTTTTATCGAAGTGATGCCGCGTTTCTCCAAGAGCGGGGTTATGTCGCTTTCTCCGCGTCTGACAGCCTGGGATAACTCGTCGTCCATAGGGATCACCTCATAGAGTGCTCGTCGTCCGCTATAGCCCGTATAGTAGCATTGAGGACACCCGATGCTTTTGAAATGATCCCCTTCCCGTTTTTTGCAGTGGGGGCAGAGTTTCCTCACCAAGCGTTGTGCTACGCACATGATCAGGGTGTCGGCAATCAGATATGGATGTACGCCCATGTCGTTCAATCGGGAGACGCATCCCCATGCACTATTGGTGTGAATGGTGGAGAAAATGAGGTGTCCCGTGAGGGAACTCCGTATTGCCATGGAAGCCGTTTCCGAATCACGGATTTCTCCGAGCATGATGATGTCGGGGTCTTGGCGCAGAAAGGTCCGCAGGGCCTCGGCAAAGGTCAGTCCGATGTCTTCTTTCAATTGGACCTGATTAACACCTTCCAACGTATATTCGACAGGGTCTTCGATGGTAAGAATATTGGATACCTCCCGATTCAGACGTCGCAAGGTGGCATAAAGTGTTGTACTTTTCCCGGATCCTGTCGGTCCGCATATCAGGACAAGGCCGTGAGGTTTCTCTATGGCATTGCAATAATCGTTCAGTTGCTTTTCGGTGAATCCCAGGTTGGTCAGTTCCAGTAACTCCAGCCGGCGGGTAAGTAGCCTCATGACGATTTTTTCTCCATAGATGGCTGGGAGGGAGGATACCCGGATGTCGAATTTGCGTTTCCCCCGGTTGTACAGGATACGTCCATCCTGTGGCAGGCGCTTCTCGGATATGTCCATGTCGGACAGGATCTTTATTTGATTGACTAAAGCGGCATAATTCTCTTTTTCAATGTGATAGCGCTCTATCAATTTCCCATCTATACGAAAACGGATCCGGGAATATTGTTCAAATGGTTCAAAATGAATGTCGCTGGCTCCTACGTCGAATGCTTGTTCGGTGAGTCTTGTCAGAAAATGAGGCGATCCGGTGGCTTCTTGAATATTATCCGGAGCGATTTCACTTTGTCGATAGTACTGACGAAGCATTTTTTTCAATGCTTCTTCTTCTATTTCGAAAATTTCTATCCGGTACTCGGAAAGGACCTCGATCTCCTGTTTCGTGCTATCATAATTGTGGCCGGATATGCCATAGCATTTCAGTAGGTGCCCTGTTAGCTCGAATGGCACGAGGAGATATTCCCAGGCTTGAGCGGAGGAAAACTGCTGGATGGCTTGTATGGATATTTTTTCTGTATTCATGATACAATTTGGAAAATCCCAAGAACGATGCCGGAAACGCCTACTAATGGGATGAGTCCTTTACGCCCATAAGCAAGCCACCAAAGAAGCCCTCCAATCATGGATGCCAACAAAAAGAGTATAAACTCCTGGGGAGGGAATATTGGAGTTGTGGCCAAGGCAAAGAGCACATCTCCCATACCTAAATGTTTTTTTAACGGATTGATAAAGTGTCGGTAACGAATCAATAGGTATATTTCGATCCCGGCACCGAGGTATGTCAGCAGGAGAATATTCCATGCGATGTGCCAAAGGGTTTCGGTGATGCCGTATGAGTAAAAGGAAATCCCGATGCAACTCATGCAAAACACGAGTAACTGCCATATGATGATTCGGCGGATGCGGAAATCGTACCAGGCTAAAAACATAGCTGGTATGATCAGTAAGAGGTCCATGAAATCAGTCTTTTACCGTTTCCTTCAATTCTTTGTCTTGGTTGATCTCCCAGACATTGTATTGACCGTCTCCGTCAAAATCGACTACTGCCGTTGCGGTTGCGCGAAATCCTTTTTCCGATGCTTCGATAATTTCGATGAGGTAGTTGGCTGCCCCTCCATCGGTGACCAATTTTTGTTGTTCAAATCCTAAATCTTCCAGAGAAGACGAATAGCAGGAATAGGTGTAAAAATTGCTTTTTTGCAGCGTGTGCAGGAACACGAGTTGCTGTTGTGCTTCGGTACTCTTGGCTCTCGATATCAATGGCATGAGATTGGGAAGAGCTATCAACACCAGAATGCCGATGATCACCAATACAACCAACAATTCAGGAAGCGAAAAACCTGGTAGTCTTTTTTTGTAAAAAGCAGATTGTTTGAGAAGAATTTTCATAGCTGCGGTCTTTTAGTGTTTCGTGCATGCTAAACATAGCTCATATTTTTATCCTTTGCTACGATATCGACTTTATCACGGATGGCGTAATATTTTGGTTTTTAAATATTTATAATTCTTCATGGTTATCAAGGGAAAACAGGAATCTTTCGGTCGTTTTTTTTCGACGTTTTCATAAGACGAAAGAAAAATTCAATGAATCGAGCGTTTGCCCGTTGTGGAGGAAGAGGGTAGGGACTCTCCCAGACATTTCTTTCGGATACGGTGTAGTTTTACATGGATTGATGCTGGATTTTTCATCTCCAGGATCACGTGGAGTTCTTTTTCGAGAAATCCGCAAGCCATCAGAGTCAATATTTCCCTGTCTTTTGCAGAGAGAAAGTCGTCAATGTGTTTAGTGAGGATGTTTTTGCTTATTTTGGTTGGATCGTAACTTATATTGGCTTTATCCGCAAGGAGATTCTTTTGTAAAATAAAGTCTGCTATTTGTTTCGGATCGTAGGTAAAGGTTACGATGGATTTCTTTTTTAATTCTTCTAACCGGACGGATTCCCTGAATTTTCGGAAAAAAATGTCTTTTCGGGATTCGTATAAATAGCTCAAGTATATCAAATGTTTCAAATGATTTAATCTGTTTTCTGCGATGCATTCAAGCGATTGATAGTCTTTTTTGAAAGACGGAAATAGCAATTGGAAAAGACGCTTCTTTAATGCTTTTGTTGTTGCTTTTTTCATGTTTTTGTGAGCCTTATAGTGTTATTGATGTGTTTTTAAATGTTAGATTTGTTAATCAAACGGTTGTTGGATAAAGTTTGATGAAAGATTGAATTTAACTTAATAGGGTGTTTGGATGCCGATCAAAGAAAACCCCTCTTACGAAAATCGTAAGAGGGGTTTTTGTCGTTTTTCGGGATGATTGGACTCTTGGGGTTCCCAATGGGATCATGGCAAATGGTAGCAGTATGGTTGTGGTTTTTGGTCTTGTTGCGGGAATTTAAACGGAGATATATTTCCCTTCGTTTCAGGCAAACATAAAGCACCAATTCATATTATTGATAATGTTTTTAAGATATTTCTCTGTTTGATGGGTGATATGTGTTAATTGTGTGTTTTTAACATAAATAAAAAGAAACGGTTAACTTTTAGAGACAGGTATTTACAGCAGTTTCACATGTTTCATGATTTCAAAGAGTTCCTATGTTTAGGGGGTAGAGGAATTGTCCAAAGGTGTGTTAGAAGAAGTGATTGTCCCTAAGGAGAGAGGTAACGATTAATTTAACGCAAATTGATAATATAGTTGGCTTTTTGGCAGGGAATATTAGTGAAGAAATAGGATTATAATTGGATTATGAAAATGGGGGGGGGTAAACCTGTGTATTGGAGGTTTGCTTGTAGTGGTATTTAAAAATAACTCCTGTAAGACAATGGTGAAATGAATATGCGGAAAGCCCTAGAAAAGCGTTTTTGCCCGGTGAAACAGGTATGAAAAAAGCCTCCGAAAGATGACAGGAGGCTTGTAATGATCTGAAAAATAAAATGATTTTTTTTAGTGATCGAGGCGGGACTCGAACCCACGACCGGCTGATTAGAAATCAGCTGCTCTATCCAGCTGAGCTACTCGACCTTTCGTTTCACAGGCCGGGTGGATGTGCCGGGCGTTTTCTTTTTTTCGCTACGTCGGGGTAACAGGATTCGAACCTGTGACCTCCTGCTCCCAAAGCAGGCGCGATGACCGGACTACGCTACACCCCGGAACCCTTCTGGCGGTGAGAGGGGGATTCGAA
>OJMI01003214.1_pt1 | contig 12608 bp, 10 predicted proteins | sample 1597131 | NCBI WGS metagenome assembly OJMI01 (sample SAMEA2452116, study PRJEB22498) | human gut metagenome | reverse complement strand
AACTGCCGTACGGGTAACCGTACCGGGGGTTCGAATCCCCCAGCTTCCGCAACGACCTAAGAAATTAGGAGGAAAGAAATAGACAAGTCCCGTAAAATCAATGTTTTACGGGACTTTTTTTATTTATCCGACGGACAATCGAAAGACACTAAAATGCCTACTTCTGACAAAGTTCCGTTACTAAATCGTTACTAAAAATCAGCCTGTAAAAATAGTAACGATTTTCGATGTAAGTCCCTGATTTGTCGCTTATTGACATTCAAATGTCTGCTTATAACCCAATTATTAATTATTCCTTTGCAGAGGGAAGTCATTACACCCACTGTAACGGAGCTAAATTAAAAAGGATATGAGTAAGAATACATTTAAGATTTTGTTCTATCTAAGAAAAAATCAGGTAAACAAGGACGGAACAGTTTGTATTATGATTCGTCTGTCACTTAATGGTGAAACCTCACAGTTCAGTCCTAAACTAAGTGTCAAACCCGATGCTTGGGATAAAAACTTATGTAGAGCTAAGGGAAATAGTCTGAAATCACGCCAACTAAATGAAACACTAGAAGATATTCGTACCTCCTTAAAAAATCATTATAGAGATATTGAAATACAGGAAACATTTGTTACTGCAGAGAAAGTTCGTAATGCATTTCTCGGTCTAACGACTAAACAGAGAACCCTATTAGAGATTTTGAAAAAACACAATGAGGATGAAAGAAAACTGGTTGGAATCAGTAAGAGCCTGGCTACGATAGAAAAATACGAGCGCTGTCATAATCGCCTAGAGGAATTTATGAGGCTTAAATACAAAATATCAGATATACCTCTTAAAGAAATTAATAATGCTTTTATTACAGACTTTGAGTGTTTTCTAAGAACAAAATACAATTGCAATGAAAATACAACAGCAAAGTTTATTCAGATCTTACGCAAAATAATTCTTATATAATGGTTGGATTTTTATAGATCCTTTTGCTAACTACAAAATAAAAACCAAACCTGTTGACCGTGGCTATCTTACAGATGAGGAGGTTAAGAAAATAATGGACAAGTTTTTTCCTACAAAAAGGCTGGAACAGGTAAGGGATTTATTTATTTTTTCTTGCTTCACAGGATTGTCCTATATCGATTTAAAGGGACTGAAGGCAAGCGACATCAGAATCTCGTTTGACGGGAAGCCGTGGATCATGACGCACCGTCATAAGACAGATACTCCGGTAAACGTACCGCTGCTGAAAATACCGCAGGCGATACTCCAGAAATATGAAGGTCAGCTCCCCAAAGGCCAGTTGCTGCCTGTACTGAGCAATCAAAAACTTAATTCTTACTTAAAAGAGATTGCGGATTTGTGCGGTATAAATAAAAATATTACCTTCCATCTGGCAAGACATATTATTTTTCTTACCCATTGAAAACAAGAAACTTACAAAGACTGTCAACTTAACAGGTAACGATTTAGTAACCAGCGAGCTTCTCCATTCTGCAATATTTTGCATTAATCAAAAGAACGCATTTCTCATGTGCAAAGATAACATTCTTTTTTAAAAGACACGCATCCACAATTTTATTATTTGCTTTTTATATATGGCTTTATCACATCAATACTCCACGCATAGTTTAAATTTGCTTGCGAACCATCAACAAATGTTCCTGATGTTATACCAACGACTTCACCGTATTCATTTATAAGTGCTCCACCACTACTACCGTGGTCTATTAGTGCCGAAATCTGCATTAGATTTTTATCACGCCACTGAGAAATCTCTCCAGATGAGAATGTATTTTCTAGTCCACGAGGACTGCCTATTGCATATACTTTTTCACCTACATTGGGCTTATATTTAGCAATGGGTATAAAATTTGTATTAGAAGCATTCACTCGGAATAGAATGAAGTCCTCTTTCTCACTACTTTTAATAACTTCTGCCACTTTATAGGTTTTATTGTCCCCCGCAAGTTTGATACCTTCTTCACCAATACCTGTACCTTTGAATACATGGTAATTGCTAACAGCCAACCCATACTTATTGATAAAAAATCCAGAACCTTGGTACATATTGTATCCATCTGATGTGAAAACCATAAACACAGCAGTATTGTATTGAGCAAATACTTTTGCTCCTTCAATTTTGCTCTTGTTTTCTCTGTTGCTAACGATAGAAACAGTTGTATTTCGAACTCCATTATCAGAAGCTATTTGTTCAGAATGCTGTGTACCTATAGTATTTTCATTAATTCCTCCATGACCTGATTTATGGGCACAGGAAGTACATAAACAACTGACAGAAAGAAGAATAGTAAGAATTCTATTTGTTTTCATTGTGTTCAAAGATGTTTTTGGGTAGAATGTGAATAAGAAAACGTTGATTCTCTTTTTCGTTGTTCATTTCACGCATAGAATGAGTGTCTAGTTTGCCGTCACCGCTACCCGAAATAAGTATTTCGCAATTGTTGCCGAATGTAATGTTTGAATCTTCAATCCAAAAGCGCATTAGTCCCAATGCTCGTTGATAGCTTAACTCATAATTGTAAAGAAAATTATCTTTTGATGCTTGTCCCTCTATTATAAGAATATATTGATTTTCATTATGATTCTTCAAAAAGTCTCGTATCTCACATCCTGCGGCAGCCAATTGACGTAATTGTGCATCTTTATCGGTAGTTATCATATCTTTCAAATCTGATTTGCCTGCTGGATAGCGCACTTGGATAGTAAGAACATATTTCTTATAATCAGGACGATATTGAAAATAACCCCGACTTAAATCCTTGGTTGATTGTTCCACTTTCTTTATTTCCAGCAGCTGGGTTTCTGTCGCTTCCATTCGTTTGTGCAATAGAACAATAACAAGAATAAATAGAACAAGCATGACAAAGAATAGACTTGTCATAAGGTCCGAATAACTTGTCCAAAAAAATGATTCCTTTTTCTGAGTCATGATTATTGTACTGTAAATTATATTTTATATCAATCAGACTTATTAAGCATTCACATTATGTATAGGAAAGAACATGAACACAATGTTCATAATACCTACAATTGCAATAATAACCAAAGCTATCCAGCCGGATATTTTCATCCAATTAGGTATGGTATCTTGTGTATAATATCTATCTCTATTATCCGATATATCTTTGGGCTTGGTTGATGTCAATGATTGTTTTACAGATTGTGATATATCATTTGCCAACTTGGCATTTGAATGTTCTATCTTCTCAGTAAGTTTGTCAAGTTGGGTCGGAATTACAGAAATCTCCTCCAATTGTTTTGCAACTATCGGCAGATTGGACATTTGAATGCTAAATTGAGTTTTCAAATCAGATGTAAACTGCTCAAACTCCTCTTGTTCAGCCTTTAATATATCCTTAAATATCTCAGTTTGATTCACAAAGTATTTATGAAGTTCATCAACATTTGAAGATGTAGATTCACGAATACTCTGTAATGATTCCTGAAGTGTGCGGTCTGCATCAGCAGTTGTCTTCGCTATTTCTCCTTTATGACGTCCAAAGAAATCTCTAATTTCTTCAAGAATATGGACTTTATCTGCTTGTTCCTGATATAATGTTTCAAAACGATGAATAGCCTGAGTGTATCCTTCAATATCAGTCAAGTACATATTAAACATTTCTAATTTATCTGTACATTGCTGTAACTCTTCAAGTACACGTACATTGGCTTTAGCCATTTTCATAATATCCATGTCATGAACAGCTTTGATAATGTCAGCCTGAATTGCATACGATTGGTTTACTGCATTCAAAGCATTACCAAGGTTAGATGTGTTTTGTGCAAACGTGTTATTGAATTTATTGAGATTACGAACCAAATTATTAAGAGCCTCAGAGGTATTAGAGGGTAATTCCGGAAGAAGTTCAGACTGCATCCATGCTAAAAATGAGTTTTTGCCATCTTCTTCCTTTAGCTTGCATTTCTTAAAAAGCAAAGAGTTGGCTGTTGTAAGAAGTATTCCACAAATTGAAGCCAACATCGCCCATGCAACGCCACTCAGAAGAGAATTAATACCAGAAGCTGCATTTTGTGAAGCATTATTGATTACTCCACCGCTACTACTCATAAGAGTCATTATTGCATTGGATTGTAACAAGTCCCATAATCCCATAATAACCCCTGCCATAGTGCCAGCCAACCCCCAATAAAGAGGAATCGGGGTCTGTACGGCTATGTCATTTTCTACAGAATCACAATGACGATCTACTGCATCTTTCAAAAGTCCAAAATCTATAACAGACCCTGAGTTCTTTTCCAAGTATTTATTGATTGAAGCTATTATTGCTGTAAAAATTCCATTACCATTTCCATAGACTCCATCTACCAAAGATGTTTCTTCGTTGCGTCTTAAACGCCAAGAAGCAGTATCTGTGAATATATTACTAAACTGACGCATCCGCAAGAAATTCTTTACAAAAAAGAATAACTGTACGACTATGATAAGGATAATAATTATTGGTACTATTGCGTGCATATTTTATTTTGTTAAAGTCACTAATGCCTTCTGTTTAACAATCCATTTGTCTCCTAATTGCTCTACTATTCCAGGACGATTGAGAGTCATATTCATTGCTTCTGATTTTGAACATCCATTAAATTCAATAGCTAGTTCCATATAATCGCTGGATTTAATCATTGGCAATGTCGCTATTGGCTCAAATTCGGTAGTTGTTTCTGAGGATTTTACTAAAAAACGTGCATCTCCATCTTTATATTCCAACATCTTTTTAAAATAGCCTGTACCGCCTTCTCCACTGATAACCGTTCCGAAATATCCTATCTTCACCGATTGAATTTTGGTGACGGGGGCTTCTGATGCAGGAACAAGTTTAATAACTGGGTCAGCCGATGCCATACTCTTCATTCTAAATAATTCTTCCTCTAAAGATTGAATTTTTCTTGCTAATGTCGAATAATCTGAATTAGATATAGTTCCATAAGATAAATAGTTGGATCTTGATGTATTATCCTGGTGTCTATATTCACCACATTTGGATTTAAGGGTATCTATATCCTCACGGTGACGATCTAATCTCTGCTTATAATTTCTGGCTTTTATCATGGCTATAACAGCCATAATAAAACTTATAACTCCCAATCCATATCCTATAAGGAATCCCCAAGTATTACAAGATTTATCATTTGCAAATGACTTTATATCAGTCTCTACGTTATTAATTTTTTGCGAGACATCAACTAATTGCGACTCCAAGGTTTTAATCTTTTCTTGCAGATTATTAACAGAGCCAGTTACTGATCCAACGGAGTTATCTGCTGATGTTTCACTCTGCCCTGTATTGTCTTCCTGATTGCCAAACAAACCGCCATCGCAGCTATATAGAGAAAAAGCCATGGACAGCAATAGTGTATATATTATTGATTTACTATGTTTCATGATAATCGCTTATGATTGTTGTAATTCATTGTATATTTCAGCCGATATGGCATTAAGAACTCCTTTTATTGGATAATAGAAAAAAGTTTCTTCTATCATGTCATTAACTTCCGTTTCTTCCCTTCGTTGACTTATTCCTTTTTCAAGGAACGTAAGTAAGTCCTTTTTTGCTGTTTTTTGCGCAATACTAATTGAAGATGTTTTTACTCCAAAATTCTTGTCGAAATTAAATATGGCATTCATATCCACAAGCACAAATTCAAAGAAGTCCTCAACAGCAGTAATGATGCGTTCTTTATAACTATCATCAATTGTTGCATAAGTATCAGTTTTGGTTACTAATCCGGAGCAATCACTTTTAAAAACAATCATTTTGTCCCGGTTATCTTCTACTCCCGTCCCAATGATACCACCTTTACAAGTGGCTTCTTTAGGATTAGAATCTTTTTCAAGTCCTAATAAATCCAGCTCTTTACCGTATGGTTTTTCTAGGACTTTTTCAAACACCAATTTAGTATAATTTGCAAGTAGCTTCGTATCCGTAGTAATTACACGGATAACCTTACTTCCATTTCCGCTGAACGATATATGACGAGGCATACCAAGCCCCAGCAATTTGACAATATGTGCAATATGATATATGATGGCAGTATAGAAAATGATAAACACAATCTTAAAATTTTCATCTTCTTGAAGCAAATAATTGAAGTCTATTGCCTTAACATTAACACCTGCTTTTTGAGGGATTGTATTGTCTTTGAGTCCAAAAAGGAAAGAAGCCATATTCGCAGGATGAGTATTGCTTGCACTATTAAATACACTAATTAAATCCGATAAATTCTTTTCTTCAAGAAGTTTAAGAATTTCATTTTTATGCCAATCCACGATTCCATTATTTTCGTCAAGCTCTGAAAATGAATTTTCAAAGAGTGCGTTTGAAGCAAAACGGAATGATGTTACATAACTGATACTTTTATCTTTTGCAAAAGCTATATCAGTCGTACCTCCTCCGATGTCCACATTGACCAGATCTGTCGCTGTAGAATATCTTTTGAAGAAATACTGGATAGGAGCAGATGATTCGGTCATATATCCCGTAACTCCATTCCCAAAATACTTTTCATAAGCATCATCCCATGTTGATTTGAGTTTTCGGAAACGCTTGGGAGCCATACTAATAGGATAAAACCATGTTATCTTTGTATGTTGTAAATCTCCATTATTAAGCAGAACCTTATTCCTAATGATAAGCATAAGGCATCTTACATAGGATTCCATTACACATAGTTCATCTCCATTCCCCCATTTGATATTATACTTGAAATTATTGTATGGTAATTCTCTTCGTTTATCATAGGTAAATGGTAAATTGACAAGCATAAATGGGTCTATGATGTTTGTCCAATCAACTGTTTTTGCACATGAAAGGACCGTACGTGTAGGGAAACGATAATCTGACTGTCCGATTTCATTAGGGATAAAATCCTTTTCAATAAGTTCGGTTTCTTCTATTAAATCTTCAATTTTGCCATACTCATTTTGGGTCGGAATGAACATCTCACACAATTGTCTATCCTTAATTGTGAAATTGAACACCTCAGGCTTTTCATTTCCTTTTCGGAATTCAATATGGGTGTTTGACGTTCCTAAATCAATGGCAAATTCAAACCGCTCAATATTTCTTTGTTGTCTAAAAATAGGTAGGAGAATGCCAGCATATCCATGATTATTATGAACACGAATAAAGTCAAAATTGGTTCCTTCAAGCAGATAATTATCTGCCTTATTCATAATTTGTTGGTCTTCATTACGACAAGTACGATTCTTAAACTGTAATCTTTCATCACCTTTAAAGAATTGAAAATCAATCCTATTTGTTACAGATTGGATACAGGATACATTAAAAATAGCATCATCTTCGTTGTTGAATTTTACCAATGGCATAATAAAACCAGTAAACTTAAACTCAGTCATGCCACCTTCATTATTCTGTACATCAGCACCCCTATTATTATAGTAAAGGCGCGTGTACTCGATATAACCTATATTGCGAGTTCCTTTTATTGGAATACGAAGGACGACCTTAACACCTGAATTCCCTGCTAAAGCATTCATTTCAAGCATTGGCTTTCCGTCAGGCATATTGGCTCTAACTTCTTCTACCGTGAAATATTCGAACAGTAAAGGTTTAATGGGGAGTATATATGCAAGTTCCTTTTCATCAAGCTTTAAATTGCCATTAAAATAATTTTCCGTATTAAGCGTATGCGGTACTCGAATGATGGTGTCCTCCAAAAAATCACTAATTGTCAAATAAGGGTTTAATGACCCCTCAAAGGGAAGTGTCCTCTTTGATAAATCTGTTTCTGCATCAAAATAAGGAGCAGCATTTAATTTGCCCCATTTGCCTGATGTATATTGGAGATCGCTATATTTATTCCCTGCTTCTACAGGAAGTATCAATGGTTTGATTGCGGTTTCCTTAGTTGTTCTTATTAAAAAATCACTAGTAGAAATTACCGGCTGCGATACTTTCTTGTAGAGAGTATATCCTAATACTTCTACGATGTCATTCTGTTGAATATCAACAACTGATATAGCAGACAGTTCGTCAAGAACAGTCGGGCTTATATTAAGTAGCTCATTCTTTCTCTCTGTATCATTTATAGTTGAAAATGTTTTTGTTAGATACATATCAACTTCGGGAAACAATCCTGCAAAATTCTGTATGCTTTTTCTTAAAGCAAAGAGATATTTCACAAATTCAAAATCTCTCTTATATAACGGTTGATATTTTGCATCAAAAGGCTTATCCTCACCAAAGAAGATATCATTGATATACCCTAAATCATTGGCATTACTGAAAAACAATGTAGCAGGAGAAGTTGCTCCAATTATATTTAACTCGTCAGGTCCGTGAAGATAATTTAGGAGGTAAATATTCTTCAATTTTCCAAAATTGTATGTCTTGGAATCAGAAGACATATATTTACGTAATGAATCCGCTAAATAACGATGTCCTGGAATTCCTGAATCGTCGAGTTCTTTTAACATAATGGATGGATCCCATTTTATAACTTCCACTTTGTTTCTGAACTTATCTATATTGAAAAATATTTCTGCAACATCCAACGTGTCTGACACCATTTTATGGAAAATAGTGTCACCGTCAAGATTGGACCTTCTTGTTTTCCTATCTTGTTTACAAACTTCCTTAAAGGCTGTTTTTATCAGGTCTATTCGAGCGAATGGTGACGGGATTGAGGTTATTTCATGTCGAGCTGATGCCCCATCAGGATCCTCTATTGTGTCACGGCTTGCCGAATTGTATGGAAACGCAGGACTGTTATTCCAATCCTCATAAGTAGTCGTTCCCTCTTTGTATAATCGAAAAATTTTAGACATAATGAATTTAGTTACTTAGTTTTTCAGATACCAATTTCTCCGTTCCAATAAAAAACATTTCAAGGAATTTATTTTCAACTCCTTTACTCTTACAGTTTTTGATTGCACTGTTCAATCTGTCTGTCACAAGATTGTAGTCAGAAAATTTGCTGAAAATGCGTTTGGGTTTAACATTTGTTACAAGGTCAAATGGTTTATCCTTACAAGAAAGATTGAATAAATCGAGAGAACGCTTATTCTCTTTCATCTCTTTTAGCCATTCTTGATATTTTAAAAGGAATGAGGATAGACGATCAAAAAAAATCCCTAAATATAAATTGTCAAAATTGCCTTTATTGGCATTAAAGCTATTTGAACAATAATAGTCCAATTTATATGTCAACGCATTTGACATCATAGTGAATTGAACCAAAGGTAAATAAAGCATTTCATGCATCTTACGATAGAATGAACTGAATGATATCACACTAGAATCATCCTTTATTCCCAATTCCATATTTGCGGAAGTCTCAAATCTTGAATTTGAAAAATCAACAATAGAAGTAGCTCCTAAAAACTCTATTAGGTGAGCGGCATTTTGCTGCGCTGAACCTCCCTCATGATTTTCATATGTATTCGTCACATCATCGGCAAGATAATACAAAGCATCTATCGTATTGTTTTTGCTTATATTATTCTCATAATAAGCTAATGCAGACTTGGTCTTAGAAATAAAAGTGGATGAATCGATTTCGCTCTCATCATCTTGTTTCAGCTTAAAATATGGTAATATTGTAACTGCACCAATTGTAGCACGGTTAATAAGGTCGTGATTAGGAAAGTTGTTACCCTCGCGTAATGTCTTTAAAAGCAAGGGAAATCCACTTGCACCCGTACCTCCAAATATTGAACTGATAACAAATATCCTATCCCCATCACTGAATGAGTTGGCAAAATCTAAAAAGTCTTCAGAATGGGCAATCTGATTTAACACAACACTACCTATATTAGGATTACCTTTAAAACCAACTTCCATAGATGATTCTAAATTCTTATCAGAAAATAACATCTTTGTCAAAGCCTTATTAGATTTGGACATTGACGCATACTCAATAAATTGCTGAAATGATTTATCATCCGTATCGTTAATACGTAGAGTGTAATTAGGTAAGATTCGTTCAATTTCAGTACGGAAAAATCTATTTTTATTATCAGCACTGAACTGTAATTTCTCCCTTATTTCTGAATAATTGTTTAGTAACGAGACTGTACGAGTAAGGTCTGCATTAGCGGCATCCGGATCAATTATTATTGGTACGATTTCGTCCGCTCCAAATTTTATTCCAGTTGCAAGCATCATTGTGAGCGAACGTAAGACTCTAGAGCCAGTTCCTCCAATTCCAAATACAAATATCTTTGACATAACTATATTTTAAAAAGGTGCACGTGAACAATTAGTACTCCACCACTTCAAAATGAAAGAGAAGACTATAAAAACAATAACTGATATAAACATATTAGAAACTCCAAAATATATAATTTCGGATTCTCCTATATTTAAAGGCATTTGCAGATTGGTTGCAGGATCTATCGTTATCATTTTACCGTCATAATAGTCTTTAAGAACCCACTGCCATCCAACAATAAAGTTTATAATGCCGTTTATAACAAGAAAAATAATCCATCCCCACCAATGATTCAATTGAGGATGATTGATAACATAGTAATAAATAAGGACCATCGCAAAACTTATACCGAACATACTCCACCCGATACCAATAAATGAATTGGTCTGTGACAACAGGGAAGATTCTCCCCAAAGATAATTTGCTAATTCTATTCCAAAGAATTCCTCAAACCAGCAATAAATACTTCCAAAAAATTCACCCATAATTTATTTGCGTTTAACTGTAAATCTAAGCGATGTTAATACCTTATCTTTTTTATAAGCGTCGGCAACACCATCTATAAGATATTTAATACCTGTTGTTTTATTCAAGTTATCATTAATCTCGATTCCCGAGTCATCATTGGATTCAATAACCCAATCAGGCATTTGAGGAGCTTTAAGTATCAAGTTATCCTCTGCAATATTAACCCCCTTAGGAATTACGATATTAATAAAATGCGTATATGGACTGTCTGATGCTGTAATAGGTCTTACATCTTCAATTACCAGTGATTGATTATTAAATGTATAGTTGGAAAGGTCTTGTATTACAGTTTCAGGCTGAAGTGTAGAACTGAGATTCACTCTTATAGTAGCGTTGTAATTTCCCTTTGTCGGATTTATAGTTGTACTTGTTAAACTCCGATTCTTAATTTCATAAGGTGCCACCACTTTTTTAGAGTAAGCCACTATACCTTCAAAACCAAAATCTTTCAGTTCGTTCACTGGTACTACTGAATTCAGCTTTGCCAATATATTGTTATTCCCAAAAATCCAAATATAGTATGGTCTTTTAACATCTTTGAGTTTTTCAATACCCCCGTTCGGATAATAATATTTACCGTTAAAGTCTGAGGTCATTTTTATGATTTCCACGCCAAGATCGGGTATTTTATTCCGACCTTCATTGATTGCATTTTTAATTGAAATTTGACACCTACTTAAAAATTTTTGAGAGTTGGACACAGGAAGATCCAAAATACAATCTGAAATAAAGATACTGACCGAAGTGTCTGTCATCTCCTGTAAAATAATCTTTAACATTTCTCCCAAATCAGAATTTGAATGATTTCCTCCAGCTTTTTGAAATGTTGTTGGAGTCATAGTTTTTATATATTGTTCAAGACTTCCTTTGTATGGAATAATCCGATTATTTATATAATTTAAACTTGTAGTATCTGAACAAACACTCAAATCGCTGACATAATCAAAAACTGCATCCTTCAATTGTGATCCGTCACACATGTAGCCATCCATGCTACCAGAATTTTCAATATATACATTTAAAACAGGTCTCTGGTTACTAATTGGACTTGTATTGGTTTCAGAACCAACAATAATTTTATCCCCACCACATCCTAATAGCGACGTGGTAGATAGAATGGCTAAAATAGCTAAAAATATTTTTAAATTTTTATTCATCTTATAAACTCATTTTGTTATATACTTCTTGCTAAGAGGGAACGATTAGATTGAATCATACTGTAAATAAGCGCTTTACAACATAAATAATTGGATTTTATAAAACATAATCATCTTAATCTTATGTGTCGAGACAAAGAAAAAGTAAATTAATTCTTTTATTTTCAGTATTTTCACTAATTTTGTAATAGTTAAATCCCCTCTTAGCAAGAAACACGCCTCTTTACTAAACAATCTTCATCCTTACAAATCTTTTAATATTTGTGCGTTGGCTTTGTCTACTACGGAATTATCCAATGAGGCCAGATAAATTTGTGTGGTCGCCTCGGAATCATGTCCCATCCCTTCACTGATAACCGAAATCGGAATATTCTTGCCTTTGGCTGCGTTTGCCCATGAATGACGGGCACAATACATGCTAAGAGGAACGGATATATCGGCCAGTCTGGCTATTTCTTTCAGGTTCCGGTTTATTCCAGACATGACATTCCTGTAATGCTTATGCGTATCCTTAAAAGGATATTTCAATACCGGCAAAAGATAAGGACTGAGACTGTCTTCCGGGTATTTGCCGACAATCTCCTGCATGCATTTTTCCCACCTGATAACCAGCTGCTGCCCGGTCTTTCGTCTGCGATACGATAAAAACCCGTTCTGAAGATCTTTCTTTTTTAGGTGAGCCATATCTATGAACGACATGCCACGGGTATAGAAGCTGAACAGGAACA
>OJMI01003211.1_pt1 | contig 12630 bp, 15 predicted proteins | sample 1597131 | NCBI WGS metagenome assembly OJMI01 (sample SAMEA2452116, study PRJEB22498) | human gut metagenome | reverse complement strand
TTCGTTCACCGCCCTTTCTTAATCTCTAGCCTTACGCCTGCGGCGGGGCTTTTCTTCCTCTGTTGGGACTTCCGGGGAATTCACAGTATCATCAACCGGGACTACTTCCTGCTGCTGTGCCACCTGTTCAGGTTGCTCTTCCTCTGCTTTATCTGCGGCTTCCTGCGGGCTTTCCTGTTCAGGGGTATCATTTACCGTCTGTTCCTCTGCGGGCTTGTCCTGTGGCTTATCTGCAACTTCTGCGAGTGATTCTTCTGCCTTCCTGCGGGTGCTGCGCCCACTCTTTGTCGTAGAAGCAGTTGAAGTCATAACGCCAGAAGCAGCATTCTTGTTAGCTTCATCATAAACCGCAAACAGGGCATTCACATCAAGCGGAATATCCTTTGCGTTCACCTTCAAACGCCCACCACCGAAAATTACTTCATTGCTCTTAAAAGAGAATGTGCGGGTGTCGCCGTCTGCCACAATGCGGGCAACCACATCCACCATTCCGGCAACCTTGTTTGCAACCTTATCCTGCAGATTGGGCTTGATTGCTGTGATCTTATCGCCGCCCTTTTTAGTAATGTCCTTGCTTGTGTCCTCGTGGGAAATCAGGATAATGTTCTCATAGTCAAGGTTCATCAGGCGTTTCAGTGTATTCAGAAATTCGCCCCTCACCTTATCCCAAGCACGGAAAGAATCATCTGATTCATGGGAAATACCCATCTGCTGATACATATACAGGCGGCAATGCTCATACAGATCTTCCAGCAGGTCAACAACGATGGTCTTAAAAGTGTTGTCCTTCTTCTCCAACTCTGAAATAACGTCCTTGAAAACGTCCCATGCAAGTGTTCTTTTGGTCTGCCGCCCCTCAACCTTCACTTCATCTTTAATGCGTATATAAGGCGCATCAACGAACTTTATGTTGCCGTCCGTGTTAAGCATCAACGGATCAGGGAAAGAATTTGCAAAGGTGGTTTTTCCGCAAAACGGAACACCATAAATCCAAAGCACACGCTTCTGAACCGCATCAAGGGTTCTTCTCTTGTTGTCTGGTAACTTCATGTAATCATTTCCTTTCTCACAGAATTCCTGAAATTCGCAATATTTACATAAATAACTTTGCTCTTTCGGAAATTCACTTTCTTCATACGCCGTTTTTATATCAATCAGGAATTCGATAACCTTGTTGTAATCGTATTCCAATTGAACCTTTTGAACACTTGATTTAGCCAGTTCTGCTTTTATGCGCTGTCTGAAATCAAATAAGCATTCATCTTTTTTCTGCTGAATTTTTACTTTAGGGATAAACAGCAGATACAGATTTTCAATTTTTTTTCCGGGGTTATTCTTTTCGAAAAAGTATTTGTATAGGTGAAGCTGACTTGTCTGTTTATAACCTGATACATTGTTTGAATACTTGAAATCATAAAGATCATAATATTCAACGTTTCCAACTTTCGCTATGGGAACAAGATAATCAATGAAGCCGTGGAACACTGAATCACTGATTTCTACTTCAAATTCACCGCCGGGCGGGATTTCCGCTTTTGCCATTGGAATGACTGCTTCAAGCTTCATAATCTCGTTGATATGCTCGTCTGTAATTATGGGATAGCTAAAGCTGTATTCCTTGATTGCTTCTTCAAGCCCTCGTTCAATACCTGTATGAACCGCCGTTCCAACAATTAGCGCATTATCTGCATCAGTGGGGGATATTGTTTTCACCCCGTCCAGATATCGCATTTTGTACTTGAATTTGCACTTTTTGAAGCACTCAATTCTTGAATGTGAGAATTGCAATTTATCACCCCTTTCAATAGTTCCTTGAACTGTTCAAACCCTTCCGGGTAAAGGAATATGCCGACACCGCCTGATTTGTTTATTCGGCTGATATTCAGCTTTTGCAATTCGGAAGGTCTACCGTTAGAAGCCTTTACTTCAACTGCGACCAATACGCCGTTTACGCAAACCAAAATATCAGGTATACCGGATTTTTGAAATCCGCCGCCCCAAATTTTTGTATACCATCCCACCATAGGGGCGTTCATTCGGTCTGTTGGATAGCCAGCCGGATAAATCCCGACCGAATGAAAATACTTCTTGATCTGTCCTTCAAACAGTTTTTCTTCTGCCATGTCACTTCACCGTAATCTTAACGTAAGCTGAAACATTGGTAGTCTTAGAATACTTTTCTGCCACATCCGGCATATCCTTTTTCAGCTTTGCACTGTCAATACGGGTCTGTGTTGTGGGGGCAACGTAAAGGAATTTTACAGCATCATTTTCAAAAGCCTTAACGCCGTATTTCTCCATCGCTTCAAGAAGCTGTGATTTTAATGCCTTTTCCTGCTCCTCAATCTGTTTTTTCTGAACAGAAAGATTTGCAATGTGCGATATGATTTCCGCTGCTTCATTCTGCATAGCTACAAGTGCTGTTTCTTCTGTAAAGGCATCCTTGCAGTCAGTAGAAAGTTCATTGCATATATCCTTGCAAGTTTCCTTCTCTTCACACTCCAAGCAACAGCACACCTTTCCGCAAGCGGAATTTGCCGCCTGTCTACACTTAATCATAATTCACACCCCTCTCAAGCTGCTCCTTGAACTGCTGCTGATACTCCAGAACTTTTCTTGAATAGTTACTTTCAAAAATGCCCTGATCCCAAAGGATTGACGCACCGTATTCACCCATGTTATAAGCCATAAGTACCTTTTCCGGGGTTTCATACTTTTCAAACAACTTTCGCAAGATAAACATTCCCGAACGGATATTGTTATGTGGTTCTGTGAAGTCAGTAATACCAAGCTGCTCCGTTAGATATGGGTGGTTCATTTCATTTATCTGCATCAGCCCATAATCGTTAGAAGTGCTGATTACATCAGTCTGAAAACTACTTTCCTGTTGGATCATTGCCATTACAAGGGTAAAATCTATGTTGTAGCCCGCCGATAAGTAGAAAATGAATTCCTGCAAATCTTCATTCATTGGAACGTTGAGCGGCGTGAATTCAAGCGGCGATTCCCATTCAGCCGACATATCCCAGTTAAAGATCTTGCCATCCGGTTGTCCGTAAATCAGAATTTCCTTCTGAACATCGCTTTCTGAAACGTCCGGCTTTACTTCGGGAATGCTTGTAAGCTTTCCAATTCCAAAGCCAATAAGCGCAAAGATCACGGCGAAAATCACCCATGAAGCTATTATCCGCTTACCAATTGATGTTTTCTTGATGTTTTTTGAACAGTTCATCTGTATAGTCCTTTCTCATTTCTAAAGCTTGAAAAATATCTTCTTCCACTGTACCGGGACACATCATTTGATAATAGAAGCAAGGTTTAGTCTGACCTATTCTGTGAATTCGCTTCTTGCTCTGCTCAAACAAATCACTTCGTTCGGTAGGTGAAAAGTAAATAATTTTGTTCGCTTTCTGCAAATTCAGTCCCATTGCACCAGCCTGATATTGCAGGAATGTAATTGAGTTTTCCGCTTCTTCATAAGCGGTCAAGTCTTTGGTACTACCGTTGACTATTGAAGTTGGAAGCATCAGATCAGAAATCACAGTTTGCATTGCATTCAATTCTTCATTGAAGCTATAGAAAACGATAATCCGATCTCCCGTTGATTGAACCAAGTCCTTAAATGCCGCCAGTCGCTCTTTATTTAAATGACTGCATATCATACGGGCGTATATCCTCTTTGATAGGATTGTATCGCCAATGTATTCCCGTCCATCAATAGTGATGATTTCATCGCGAATGAACTTCCAGTATGTTTTGGGCGGTCTGATCTTGATTTTTGAAACAACTTGTTCCGGCAAATCGAATACATCTTCCGATTTCATGAAAACCGCCCCATGTTCAACAAGTTTCTGCTTTAATCGGTCAACATTCTTGTATCCGGTCACATGGGGGATTTTAAACCCTGATTCTGGATCTTCAATCCAATCTGTCACAACATACTGCTTATAGAATAAATCCTTGCTGATCGTCCAGCCAAGAAGTTTAAGCTGCGACCATAACTTTTCATACTTTCCAGATGTGGGTGTTCCTGATAGCAGTATTACGTTATTAGGGTTCATTTTCAGAATGAACTTTGAACGAATCGCCTGTTCATTCTGGATAATTGAACTTTCGTCCAAAACAAGAGTAAAGCCACTAAATTTCAGGAACTCGTTTCTTCTGTAGATCAGGTCATAGTTTATGACCCCAACGCACTTTCCCACTGTGACAATGAATTCATCAAGGCTTGTCCGCTTTGTAAGATCAAACACGGTTAATGGATAGTTGCTTATGAAGTGGGCGATCCAGTCATTTATTTTGGATTTTTGGCAAACCACCAATATCTTTTCATTGAAAGAATTTGCCTTTTCGCTTCCAACGAACGTCTTTCCAAGTCCCATATCAAGGTAATATGCGACACGATTAAGAGCTTGCGTTTCATTCAGTACGCGCCGCTGATGCGGGAATAACTGCATATCAGCGCCCCCTTAATTCTTCTCATTTACATCAATTCCAGTGATTACTTTGAATATACCAGCATCAAAGTTTGGTATTGACTTTATGATTTCCTTTTCTTTTTCGGAAAGACGATCCCACCAAAAAGCTGCACATCCGGTATTGTCAAGTTTCTTTAAATACCCGCCTGTGATTTCAGCTTCCGGATATTCTGCTTTTTCTTCATCAGTCATGTTCGAATAGTAAACCCACTGCAACACATTACCCGGAATTTCGTTCAGCAGACAACGGGCTTCACTCTCAACCCAATCTTGATAAGTCCATTCAGAAGGTTTATTGAACAGATATATTTTCGGGCTTTCGGTGTTAAAGCAACCATTGGAAAAGCTGCACTTGTTCCAATCGCCGCTGTTGCAATTGCCGCTGTTCCGATCGCCGCTGTTCCAATTGCCGCTGTTGCAATCGCCGCTGTTGCAAAGTCCGGCGCAACCTTTTCCAGTATTCACAAGGTCAAGCAGTTCAGACCACGGAATTTCACGAACAACTTCAAGCTTGTTTGTGGCGCACTTATCACCATCTTCCGAAATTTCGCCGTAAGCCACAACCTCTGCAACCTTGTTGTTTGAATCGAAAGAATAATAGTTAAAGCAGTCAGCAGCTTTCTTACAGAAGTGCATTCCTACATTACAAGCGGACGGGGTAACATCTTCCTCGAATCTTCCGGGACAGCCATATTTCTTGCTTCTGCACGTCCAGTCCGGATTGAACACCTTGAACCCTTTTACAACGTTTTCGTTCATGACTATCCCCCTTATATTTCATTAAGAGGTACTTTAATTCCTGTATATTCTGTGAACTTCACAGAAGAAATAAAGTAACTCCAATTTGTCAGCTTTACGGCGTATCCCCATGGAAAAACGCCATCGCGCAACCCCTGCATAACCCATTCTTTTGACTTCTTCATCAGCTTTGCAGCTATGGGAACGGGCAAATTCACAACCCCATCGTGCTGAACCATTGCAGTGGTTATCAGCGAATCGAAGTAATCTTCCTGAACCCCCAGCGCACGGGCGATTTCCTGCTTGCGCTCTCTGGTAGGTTCATTTTTGCCCGAAAGATACTGACTGATAGAAGATTTACCTATCCCCGTCAGTTCTGAAAGATTGGACTGCTTTAAGCCCAGTTCTTTCATCAGATGATTTAATTTGTCTGAAAATGTCAATTCACTTCATCCTTTCTGTGTCCTTTAAGAAACTTTTTCTGCAAAAAAAATCTGCATCATGCGTTCGTCAGAAAGCGAAAGTAACGTTTTAAGCTTTTGAATTTCAACCAGCTTAAATTGGCTCTTACCTTCAATCTTTGCGTAAAACGCCTTTTTTCCGATTCCTATGGCTTTTGCGGCTTTAGGAATAGTCAGTTTGTTTCTTGCCAGTTCTGCCGCCAGTTCTGTTCCATTCATATTTACACCACCTTTCTTCTGACTTCACTTTGCATTTACGGGCTTGTGACCGTCTTTGGCTGCATTACCGGGCTTTCGCCCGTCACTCTGCATTTTCCATGTACTTCCTATAGGCTTTATCGAATATTCTGAAGGCGTTCCTGCTCATAAGATCACGGTATTCTTTGGTGATTTGTTTGGTTTCACTCAACGCCCAGAGGATACCACGAAAGCGGTATAAACGGCATTCCGTTTTCACAGGGTCAAAGTCGTTCTTGTGGCAATGCCAACCCAGATTGTGAAATTCGTTCAAAACCAACTCTTTAACATTCATCTTCATTTCTCCTCTACAAATCCACATCCGCAATCCCCACAGACCACGTTGACTTCCTTTGTTGCCCGGATAATCATTCCGCATAGCGGGCAAACATATTTTCTTGTGGACTGTTTAGAACTGGATACACCGGAAAGCTTCGGAAGCGATTTACGATGAAGTTCAAACTTTTTATCCTGAAATCCAGAAATGAAAGATTTCGCTTCTGGATTCAGCTTTGTGATTGTCCAGCCGTATTTGGCATCCTTTTCAACGGTAAGCCCGTGTTGTTCAGCAGCTTCTTTGAACTTCTTATTATGATAAGTGCCATTTCTGCTTGTGTCCTGAACCCCAATCTGTAAATTGTAAAGGTGAACCATTTCGTGAAGCAGCGTTTCTGCAACCTGCTCAAAGGGTCTAGCAAGGTATTCAGCACAAATATTGATTTCATAGAAGCCATCTTCTTTCTTTAAGGCTTCCAGCTGCTCCTTTGTCAGCGATGCCAGATCAAGCATTTTCTTTTGTTCGCTGTTGCTCCATGCTTTCCATGCTGTACACCATCCGTAAGCACCCTTTGTCGTATCAGGGCTTACGGTAATGATCGGGGCTTTAAGTTCTCCATTGAAAAATTGCTGATTAAGCTTAGAAAACAAGTTTTCTAACTTATCAATGATTGGCTTTATGCTTGTTTCAGGCATCGGGCTTACCCCCGTTTCTTCTGAATGTGTTCTTCAAGAAGCGCGCTGATCAGCTTGATTTCACCCTCGCCCCAGCCTGTTCTTGTCAGATCACCTTTCAGCTTTTCAACAGACGTTTCGTTGAAATACTCTTCCGTGACGTCTACTATTTTGACGAATGTACCGTTACCACCGTAAACGCTTACAAGCTCTCTTTTGTTTCTTGCTGTGACAAGCGTTTTGAAAACGTCCTGACCATCGTCAATTATGCACTCATATAGTTTCATAATCACTTCATCCTTTCAACCGTTGCAGCGGTTTGTTGTGTCCTTTAGGACACTTTTATTATAGCACATACTTTTTACGTTGTCAACCCCTTTAGGAAACTTTTTTGATAATTTTGAAAAAGCCGTTGCTTTTTTGAAACTGTTGTGCTATAATGTAAGGTATGAGGGGGTGGTAAAATGACCATTGGAGAAATGATAAGCGCCCGTAGAAAAGAGTTAGGTTTAACACTTGAAGAAGTAGGCAAAGCAGTAGGTGTAGGTAAAAGCACCGTCAAAAAGTGGGAATCTGGCTATATTGCCAATATGAAACGTGATAAAATCGCTGCTCTTTCAGAAATACTAAAAATCAGTCCAACCGAGTTTATTAACTCACAGAATGAAGAACCAAAATTTAATACTGATCCTAGTGAAACGCTTAACATATTTCTAAAAGAAAACTATGGTGATTTTGCCGTTCAGGCATTAGAACTTTTCACCAAATTGGATACGCTGGATCAAGGACGTGCCATAGGAAACATGGAAGAAATGCTGAAAAATGAAAAATATCGCATTTCAAAAGAATCATCAGGCAAAAAGGCAATGTAATTTACGTTGACTTCAAGAATACATAGAGAGGTGCTACACATGAAAAAATTCAAAGTTTGTTCAATCGTATTCGGCTTTTTATCCGGGATTATCGGCATCAGTCTTATTTTCCAGATTACATCAAACAAAACTAGCAGCTACGTTCCTATGATCGTTGCTCTCGTAACTTTCATTGCTCTGTTCATTTTCAACCTTGTATCTTATAATCAGACAAAGGGAAAACTTGAAAATAAACTTTCAAGACCCGTAAAACCAGCCGCTCAAACCGTGGGAATGTTAATTGATGGCTTACCAATTCCTGTTTCTGTTCCAGTTACAGTTTTCCTTTATGAAAATCACATTGATCTGGAAGCGATAACAGGAACAGCTTCACCAAATCAAAGATTTAGTTTAGACATTGACAAAATACAACGTGTATCTTTATTAAATGAAAGTCAGGTTCAGCAAATTGTAAAACAAAGTGCACCCGGAATGATAGTAGGCGCTGCTGCTTTTGGGATTTTGGGTGCAATGGTGGGCGGTAGAGTAAAAACCAAGCAAACTATGGTCATTAACTCTCTTTTGCTTATAGATTACATAAGTGATAGTGAAAGCAAACAAATTTTGCTTAATGTAAGCAATGATGTTTTCCAAGCTACTTCCTTTGTAAACAAAATCAATAAAATGAACCCTCGCACCAATCAAACCATTCAGTTATAAGGTTCAAGTTAAGGTGCAACATGGTACAAGTTGGCGGTTCAAGATGAAAACCGCATAAAATCAAGGTAGTTCAAGTTGGTTCATGATACCTATTATTTCTTATTTTATTTTCTTTTATCATCTTCATTTTATACTGAAAAAGAAAAATAATATATAGTAATATAGCAATCTTGAACTTGAACTACCTGAACCGAGAAAAAATAAATCCCCGTTGATACTGCAATACCAACGGGGATAAGCGACCAATCAAACACAAATCGGATGAAGTGATTATGAATGATTTCGTAAGGTCATTTATATTATATCACTTTTATCTGCTAACTGTCAAGAAGGGAAAAGTGATACACATGAAAAATCCAAACGGCTACGGAACAGTTACAAAGCTATCAGGTAACAGAAGAAAGCCTTTCATTGTTAAAGAAGGTTTATCTGGTAGACAAAAGCCCATTGGGTATGCTGCTACAAGAGAAGAAGGGTTAATAATGCTTGCAAATTACAACAAAACCCCATGGGATATTGATACGGATAAAGTTACTTTGCAAGAACTCTATGATCTTTGGCTTGAAAAAAGGGGTGTGAAGTTGGGTTCTTCAAATCGTGCTTCTTTAAAGTCAGCATATAATTATTGCTCTCATTTGGGAAAAATCAGATATAATCAAATCAAATCATATCAAATGCAAGATTGCATAGATGGGTGTGGCAAAGGCTATTCAACTCAAGGGGCAATAAAAAATCTATGGGGACACTTAGACCGCTTTGCAATGGAACTTGATATAATTTCAAAATGCTGTTCTGATCTGCTCACTTCCGAGCCGATACCGGAAACGACAAAGGAAATTTTCACTGATGAAGAAGTTTCCCGCCTTTGGGAAAACAAGAAATTGGAATGGGTGGATTCAGTATTGTTTTTCCTTTATACAGGGTTTAGAATTTCAGAAATGATTGAATTAAAAATATCCAACATTGACCTTGAAGCGGGAACTATGACCGGGGGAACTAAAACAGCTGCAGGAAAAAACAGAATTGTTCCCATTCATTCAAAAATTCAAAGTATTGTTCGATATCATGTTGAACATTCTAAAAGCGGATATCTGTTTGAATACAGTGGTAAAAAGCTTAATCAAACCCAATACCGGGTATTGTGGGCTGAAATCATGGACAAACTTCAAATGAATCATACTCCGCACGAATGCCGCCATACTTTCCGTTCACGTCTTGATTCAGCAGGGGCAAATAAGGTTTGTATTGATCGAATTATGGGGCATAAATCGAAGGGAACAGGTGAACGGATTTACACTCATAAAAATATAGAAGAACTCAAAATGAACATTGAACTAATAACAAATTAGTAACAAAAAATCCCCCGAACCGCTTTATTATCAGCAGTTCGGGGGTTGTTGTGTTTATTATACCATAACCGCGAGGTTATGGTATAATTGTCCGATACGCACGGAGCAAATCTATGATTTGCGTATGTGCGAGGACGTTTTGATGTATAATAAACGCTTTGCGTTTATTATACCACAGAACCAAATCTTTTACAACGGTAAACAGTATCAAATTTGCAGCTTTTACGCTTTAGCGTCTTGAATTTTATTTGAGAATAGTGTATAATATAAAGTGCAAATATTCCGATTCTGTCTGCTGAAAGAAAGGACGGTTAATATGAATATACAGCAGAACAGAACAACAGCGCTTTATTGCAGGCTCAGCCGAGATGATGATTTCGGTGGTGACAGCGCGAGCATACAGACCCAGAAAACTATGCTTTCGCAGTATGCGCGGGACAATGGCTTTACCGTAACAGAATTCTATGTTGATGACGGTTACAGCGGGACGAATTTTGACAGACCCGATTTTTGTCGCATGATTAGCGACATTGAGTGCGGCAAGGTCGGCACGGTCATTGTGAAGGACCTTTCCAGACTTGGGCGGGAGTACCTCAAAACCGGCTACTACACCGAGATTTTCTTTCCGGAGCATGATGTGCGGTTCATTGCAGTAAACGACAATGTTGACTCCGACCACGGCGAAAACGAGTTTGCGCCGTTTAAGAACATAATCAACGAGTGGTACGCAAAGGATTGCAGCCGGAAGATAAAGTCCGCTCTGCACCTTAAAGCAAGGAACGGTGAATTCCTCGGAGGTTATCCCGCATACGGTTACAGACGGTCTGACGGTGACAGACACAGCATTGTTCCGGACGAAAATGCGCCGATAGTGAAACAGATTTTCGAGCTTCTTTTAGAGGGCAAAAGCTGCTATGAGGTTGCGAAATACCTCGAACAGAACCTTATATTGACTCCGAGGGCGTTTCTTGCTGAAAAGTACGGCGTGTACAAAAATTCGGCTTCCGCGAAGCACCCTTACGCATGGGAGGACAGGAGCGTTTATTCGATCGCGACAAATCCGGTTTATGTAGGAGATTTGGTGAACGGGCGAAGAAAATGCAAGTCTTTCAAGAGCAAAAAGGTGTGCAAGACCTTCGAGGACGAGTGGATTGTGGTTCGTGACAACCATGAGCCGTTGGTTTCCCGCGAGGATTTTGAGGCGGTCGGGCAGAGGCTTGCTGTAAAGCAGCACCGAAAGGTCGAAAATCCCGACAATATCTTTCGCGGACTTATGGTCTGCGGAGAGTGCGGACGGAAAATGGTGTTCAGCAAAAGCGGCAAATCCGGACGGTATTCTTGCGCAATTTACAAGCGGTACGGCAAGTCCGAGTGCTCGCGGCACAGCATCACGCTGAAACAGATAAAGCAGGTGGTTTTGACGAGTATCCAGCGTAACGCGGCACTTTCCTCCGAAGGCAAGGACCGGTTCGTTGAACAGATGTTAAGTGCTTCCAGCAGCAAAAAAAGTGCGGAGCTTTCCGCTCTGAAGAAAGAAGCGGAAAAGCTGACCGCACGAAAACTGGCTTTAACCAAAATATTTCAGAGCCTTTACGAGGACAAGGCACTCGGGAAGCTCAGCGAGGAGGTTTATTCTGAGCTAAGCGGTAATGTTGAGCGAGAGCGCACGGAGATCCAGGAAAGACTTATACAGATTTCCGAACAGCTGGGTAAGTCCCAGCAGCTCACCGAAAATGCCGAGAAATTCGCGGAACTGATTCGGCAATACACAGACATTACGGAGCTTTCGGAAGAATTAGTCCACCTGCTGATTGAAAAAATCGTTGTTCACGAACGTGACTGCGTAACTAATACAATGCGGGTGGAGATTTATTACAGATTTATTGGGAAAGTCGATTAGTGTGCGCTTTGGGTATCGCTCTAGAGTTTTCCCCCACATGCAACATATTAAATTCGAATGTGCTGTTCCTCCGAAACAGTCCGGTGGACTGTTTCGGAAGCATAGTGCGCCTTTTGAAACGAGCTTCGAAAAATCGCGCAGTCCCTTTAAATGTTCATGACGTTTTTATTAACCAGTATGCGTAAGTTTCAGCGTGAATGCTGTTTCAAAAACAGTCCACCGGACTGTTTTTGAGGAAAGGCACTTTTGTATTTAACATGTTGCTAGTGGGGGAAAACTCTTGTTTTCCCCCACACCCCTTTAGCGCCTTTTGGACGTTTGACTGCGCGCCGGCGCGCAGAGTTGCCGTGCTTTCGCACGAAGTATCCGCACTCTGTGCGGAGGTTTCGCCTAACGGCGACAAGGGCTCTGCCCTTGACTCCCGATAGGGGGTTGCTCAAAGTTGAACACTCGCCGCTAAATTATAGTTTTCCCTCACAAGCAACGTTCCGCCTCTAAACAACAATTTATCACTCCATGCAGCTCGAAATCCAAACACAACATACACAAGTTTCCCGATCACACTAATCACCCAATTAACCTAAACAAAACTAATTGCCGCCATTAACTTATTTAATATCCACAATTTCACGCGCGATTTTCATATGTTTATCACATTGACACAACCTTGAAATAGGGCTATAATTATAGTAGCCAGGGCAAGCCCGCCCTATTCAGGAAGTCCCGATTCTTCGGGCATGTATGGAGGAACACTATGATAAACTTTAAGAAAGCCGCAGCCGGCGTCCTCGCAGCAGGTATGATCCTGTCGCTGACCGCCTGCGACGAGGAGTCCGGAACTACAGTAAGCGGCTCCGGAACAAGCAACGCGGCTCCCGACGCCAACGCAAACGCCGTTGTCACCACCCCGCTCGTAACCACCACCTACGACACAGACCCCGCCGT
>OJMI01003210.1_pt1 | contig 12630 bp, 9 predicted proteins | sample 1597131 | NCBI WGS metagenome assembly OJMI01 (sample SAMEA2452116, study PRJEB22498) | human gut metagenome | reverse complement strand
AGTCCGTATTCCTGAAGTGCCCGTTGATGCCCGGTGTATCGGATATAGTCTACCCCTTCCATATTGTCGGCAAGAAATGCGATTTTTCTGTGACCGCAGTCAAGAAGATACTTTGTCATCAGGTATCCGCCCTCTTCATCGTCAAGACCGATATTAACGTATCTGGCAATATTCTTTGGAGTGTAACTGTCGATAAGGCCAGCAGGTTTTTTGTACTTACTTCTGATTTTGAGATAATCGTCGTGGAGCATACCGATGAGAATCAGTCCTTCAGTGTTCCAGCCTACTATATTGCGCACAATTTCTTCAATATCTTCAGAAATATAGATCATCATATAATACCCCTGCTCACGAATAGCAGATTCCAGAGCTCCCAGCAGTTCGCCGTGAAATGGATCTGTGAAGATATTCTCGTATTTATCCTTTCGCCTTTTTAATACAATTCCGATGAGTCTGGAATGGTTCTGTGCGAGATTTTTTGCATTCATATTTGGGACGTAATCATATTCGTCCAGAAGTTTCTGAACTTTCTCAGCAGTTTTCTGAGAAACTTCGCTGGTTTTTCCATTAATGACATTTGATACTGTGGTGGTACTGATTCCAAGCATCTCTGCCATTTCTTTAATTGTTATCATGTGAGATTCACCTCAATACAAAAATATATAAATATATTATCACATTGGGACATGAAAATGCAAGTGTTGCACAAAAAAGTTTGAATAAAATAAAAGAAAATTGTAACTGTTGCTCATAAGTTGTTTGGGAGAGAACGATAATAATTAAAAAATGCAAAATATAAGGCTGTCGTCAAAAAATATCTGACAACAGCCCTGCACGGAATATTATTTCTGGATTACGATTGCTTCGTAAGGTCTGAGAGTGATTTTATGGTTTACTTTTGCATCAATGTAATTGGAGATAAGAACTTTTCCGTTTGTAAATTCTTCAGGAAGCTCTACTTCACGTGTATTCTCGCTGAAATTGCAGTATACGATCAGTTTTTCATCGCCAAGTGTACGGATATAAGCGTAGATATCCTTGTCATCATCAAGGATCAGATCATAGGTACCGTATACGATCAGTTCACTTTCATGGCGGAGCTTGATCAGTTTCTGATAATATTTGAATACGGAATCTTCGCGGTTAATCTGATCTTTGGCATTGATCTTAGTGTAGTTCGGGTTTACCATAATCCAGGGGTTAGCTGTGGAGAAACCTGCGTAAGCACTGTCGTCCCACTGCATAGGGGTTCTTGCATTGTCACGGCTGTTTTCATAGCAGGCGTGAAGTGCTGCCTCTTTCGAACATCCGGCATTTAAAGCAGCCTGATACTGATCTTTGGTGCTGATGTCATCGTATTCGGAAATATCGTTTCGGACACAGTTTGTCATGCCGATTTCCTGTCCCTGATAGATAAAAGGAATTCCGCGCAGTAAAAAGTAAGTAGCTGCAAGCATTTTCACACCGGCTTCATTTCTGGCGTGTGCAGGAAGATAGTGTGTAGCACCTCGTGGCTCATCGTGGTTTTCAATAATATTTGCCTCAAAGCCAACGGTAAGGTCTGCTTTCTGGGTGTCAAAAAGGGCAGTGCGCCACCGGTTGAAATCGAGGGCAGGAGCATCATACCAGCCGTGTTCCCCATAGGAAAGCACATGGGCGGAAAAGTCAAATTTGGTGGAAAAATGACCGTCCTCACCGATAAATTCACGCAGTTCATCCTCTTTTAAATGAAATACTTCGCCGACCGTAAAAGCGTCGTATTTGTCAAATGTTTCATGTTTCATTTCCTCTAAAAATGTGCCAATTCCATGTGCGGAAGCTAACATTTTATCGCAGGAGACAAGTCCGTCATCACCGTCCGCCGGGAAGGATGGAAAATCAAGATTTTTCTTGATATTGATGATGGCATCGATACGGAAACCGGAAATGCCTTTTTCAAACCACCAGTTGATCATCTCATAGATCTTATTCCGCAGTTCCGGGCAGTACCAGTTCAGATCTGGCTGTTCTTTGGCAAATGCATGATAATAGTACAGGTCTTCTCTGCCAGGCACCGGTTCCCACATACTCCCTCCAAAATAGGAGCGATAATTGGATGGCGCATGACCATCCTTCCCTTTTCGGAAATAAAAATATTTCCCATAAGGACCTTCTGGATCACGGATGGCTTCCTGAAACCACTTATGTTCGCTGGAGCAGTGGTTCACCACCAGATCCATGACCAGATACATGCCACGCTTCTTCATCTCTGCAAGCAGCGTGTCAAAATCCTCCATGGTTCCAAACTCCGGCGCGATCTCATAATAATCAGAGATGTCATATCCCTGATCTACAAACGGTGAACGATAGACCGGTGACAGCCAGACAATATCGATGCCCAATGCTTTCAGATAATCAAGTTTAGAGATAATTCCCTGGAGATCTCCAATTCCATCTCCATTGGTATCATAAAAACTCTTCGGGTAAATCTGATATCCGACCGTTTTGTGCCACCACTTTTTCTCCATTGCTTTTCTCCTGTTCATTTTGTTTTTATAATGCGGGCCGTTCTTTAGGTTTACCGCAAAACCTATAGTGTTTCCACTATATCACAAAAGAATGGATTATGCTACTTTTTCTTTTTGATTTTTCCCGATGTCCGCTTTACCGTTACGGTTCACTGTTTTTTCATCAGCGGCAAAATCACGCAGGAAGCAGCTTTTCTGCCCATATGAATGGTCTGATGTGCAATTTTATTTTCCGTTTTTTCCGACCACAGCCCTTTCTGATTGCTGTGGACATGGTACTGCGGAAAGTCGGAAGAGGAAATATCTACACGAATGCGGGAACCCTTTGGAATCGTGTATACAATATTCCACATAGTAATCTGTACCTCTGCCACGCTGCCCGGTTCATAGGCTCCAGCCTCCGTTTTTCCCTGCTCCAATGTTGCAATCGAGGAACGAATGTTGTACGCTTTTCCTTCCGGCGTTACCTCCATGATTTTAGCGGTAAATGCCGTATCCTCGCAATCACTTTCCACGAAAAGACGGACGGAAGCTTTTCCGTTCAGCGTGAAAGTTTCTTCCAGCGGTTCTGATACAAAGCTCAGGACATCCTCACGATAATCCGGTTCCGGCTGAAGATGGCTGCCGATCTGCGGCATCGTATGCAGAAGGGCTTCTCCGCCGATGCTCTCGACGGGAGTGGCCGGGTCAAACGTGTAGTTTCTCGTTTTTTCCCGTTCCGGCGCGTCTTCCCGCAGTGTTTTCTCATCCAGATACAGCGTCATGCTTCCCGCAGTTCCTTTTTCTCCCAGTCCGTCGGACACGGTATCAATCCACCGGTCTGCGCCGATCTCATAGGCACGGATCCGCTGCGTCGGGATTTCTTTTTCGGTTGAAAACAGGATTTTTTGTCGGTCTGTCCCGCCGCCTGATACGGCTTTTGCCCGATGTCTCCGCTTCCGCAGCCGCCGCCACTGGTTCTTCGTTCGCAACCGGTTCTTCCGTTTCCGCCGCAGCAACCGTCGGTTCTTCGTCCGCAGTCTGCTCTCCGGCCTCCGCCGCAGCCGGTTCTCAGGGTACAGCTGGTTCTTCCGCCTCCGCCTTATGCCGGAAAATAAATTTTTTTGTTTATGTTAACGCATTTTTATATGGTTTGTGGCATACTCTGATAACAAGAAACAAAACCCGCGATTTGCATCAGCTCTGAACTGCGGGAAATATGGTTATGAAATAAGGAAAAGCAATGAGTTCAATTGGTCGCATCGTCAGAAAAAATCATTCTGCCCTCTTTTGGTGCACGAGGCATTATCCCAAAGCCAAGCGCGAAGCTGTATACACGCTGTATGCGCTGGTCAAGCATTTTGACGATTTGAGTTCCAGCTCTCTGCCTGAAAAGGATAAGGCTGATATTTTGGCGGCATGGCAGCGGGAAATTGCCAACATCTATGACCGGAAAGTTCCCGAAACCGACATCGGCCGCCGCATATATAAGAACTGTATGCGTTTTAAGCTGCCGCGCGCGTGTATGGAAACGATGCTGTCGGGCTTTGCCATGGACTGTCCGAAACCGCTGTTCCGCCCGTCGCTGCATGAGTTTGAGGAATACTGCCGCGGCGTGTCGGAAACGCCGAGTTACCTGATTTTGAAAGTAATCGCCGAATTTGACGAGGAAACGACTGCCGAACTGGGGCGGCTCATCGGGCGCGCGGTAGAGATAACCAATATTCTCAAAAATATAAAAGAAGACATTCTGGGCGGCCACGTCTATATTCCCGAAGAGTTTTTGGCCGCGGCGGAAATAGAGCAGGGGCTGGCAGCCAAAGACATCCTGACTCATAAAAATCTTTATGTCGCCCGCCGGAAATTTGCCGAAACCGCCCGCAGTTCCTTTGCGGAGGCTTATCGGTTGCTGGAAGAAAACCACAACCGCAATTCCAAGCCGGTCGTTTATATGCTGAATTTGTATCATGCTTATTTTGAGCTGATGGACAAGCGCGGATGGGAAATTATTTCTCCAAAGCCGGAATTAAAATTCAAAGACCGCTGCCGTCTGGTTATGAAAGCGCTGTTAAACCGCGGCGGGTGTTAACGAACGGAATTGTCTGCAGCTCTTCCCATACTGAGGCCTGCTGGTTTGCTCCGTTCCGCTACGCATATCTATTTCGGCAAATCCGGACTTGCCCGATTGCCATTTATCCGTTGATAAATCGTTAAAACCTTTTGCCAGCCTGTTAAAAGAAGCTACACTGCACTCATAATGAAATCGGTGTCAGAGGACTTTAGTATGAAAAAAAATCTTTGTTTGGCGGTGTGGGGAGCCGCTCTATGCGCAACTTTTCCCGCAGCTGCGGAGACTGCTTTGCCGGCAGCGGCCGAAGTTTCGGAGAACGCGTCATCTCCGGCTGAAACCGTTGCAGATGCAGCATCGCTGACCGCCAACATCAAACGCATCGCGGTTGAATATCTTGAGCATAGCGTTACCAACAAGGATGATCCGAATTACCCCGATTCGTATAATGCCGATGAGCAGCATAACATCAGCGGCCTTTTTGACGGCAATCTGACCTATGACCGCAGCACGATGGTTTGGGTTAACGGCTTGTATGCGATATACGGCAAATCCAAGACGACCGAGAACGGCGTAACGACCGAAAATGAGAACGATGACGAAATTTTGCTCTATACCGATTATACGCACAAAATCTGGCATTTGGAACAGGGGATAGTCGGCCCGTTTGCCTATCTCGGGTATGAAACGGAATTTACGGATTTTAATCTGGACGGGACGGATTACCGCACTAAAATTCTCCGTGCCAAAACCGGTTTGAAACTTTACGACAGCGAGAATTTCAAACAGCTTTATATTGCCTTGGTGGAAGAAGACGATATGACTTATAAAAATGATAATATGAAAACCGGTGCCGAAATCGGGTATGAATTCCATTATCCGCTGAATCCGAACACCACGTTCGTTTCCGAGGGGTATTACCGTCATTTTTTCAGCTACAGCCAAAAAGAAGCGACGGATTTCAAATACAAACTGTCGACAAACAACCGTATAGAAACCAAGCTTGTCGGGGATTTGTACCTCGCGCCGTTTTACAATTATGAGCTTGCCGAAACCCGTGGCGCGTCGCGTTCCCGGGCACAGAGCACATTCGGACTGTCGCTGAGTTATAATAAGAGTTTTGACCTGTTTTAAGGTCGTGGAGGAGAATTGCAGAGTAATGACAGATAAGGAGGCATTATGAATTTCAAATATTATATTCCGACCAAAATCCTTTTCGGCCGCGGACAGCTGGCTAATCTGCATAAGGAAAAGCTCCCCGGCACGCGGGCGCTGATTGTAACCACAGGCGGCCGTTCCGTCGTCGATAACGGCTATCTGGCCCGGACAGAGGAAGAGCTGAAGGCCGCGGGATGTACTTTCGTGCTGTTCAATAAAATAACCGCCAATCCCGACCGCAGCGAAGTTATGGACGGTGCGGCGCTGGCAAAAGCCGAAAACTGCGACTTTATTGTCGGTTTGGGCGGCGGTTCGCCGATTGACGCAGCCAAGGCGATTGCTGTTATGGCGACAAATCCAGGCGATTACTGGGATTATATGGTTCGCGGAACCGGCGGCGGACGCCCGGTGTCTGTAACGCCTCTGCCCGTTGTTGCCATAACGACAACCGCCGGAACCGGAACGGAAGCTGACCCGTGGACGGTTATCAGCAATGCTGCGACCGGCGAAAAATTTGGTTTCGGCATTGACGGCACATTTCCCGTTTTGGCGGTGGTTGACCCCGAGCTGATGTTGACCGTTCCGCGAGACTATACTGTTTTTCAGGGGTTTGACGCGCTGTTTCACAGTCTTGAAGGCTATCTTGCCAATATAGCCACGCCCATAAGCGACATTTTTGCTCTCAAGGCCGTAAGCCTGATTGCCGAAAATCTGCCGGCAGCCGTTTTTGACGGCGGAGATATTGCCGCACGGGAAAATATGGCGCTGGCGAATACACTGTCTGGTATGGTCGAAAGCACATCCGGCTGTATCTCGGAACATGCGCTGGAACATATCTTAAGCGGCGTTTATAAAAACCTGCCGCATGGTGCCGGCTTGATTATGCTGAGTGTTGCTTACTTTTCTAAAATTGCCGAAAAACACACTTCTGACGACCGTCTTGTCGAATTGGCCAAAGCTCTCGGCAATAAAAACGCCAAAACGCCGGAAGATTTCATTGCTGCTTTGCAGAAATTGCAGCAAGCCTGCGGTGCGGACAAGCTGAAGATGAGCGACTACGGAATTGAAAAAGAACGCCTGCGTGAATTTGCCGCCGCCGCGAAAACTCAGAATGCCTTGTCTTTCCGGCTTGACCCGTGTGACTTGAGCATTGCCGACTGTGCCGAGATTTACGAACGGTCGTACCGATAATACGGCACCGTGCCGGCAGCTCCCGGTCGGTACGGAGGTATCGGTCAGTCTGGGAACTTTCGGCCGGTACGGGAATACCGGTCAGTATGGGAACTTCCGGCCGGTACGAAAGTCCCCGTCAGTGCAGAAACACCCGGCTGCCGCAAAATTTTAACGTTTAAAACAAAAACAGACCAGAAAGGAGAACCGCCGATGCGTTATCTTGAAATTGAAGCCAAAATCGCCGGTATGGCAAAAAATTTAGACCGCCGCTATATCCGGGCGTTCTGGATAGCCTTTGCGCTTGTCAATCTCGCCTTTTTGTTTTATACGGTCAATTTTATGTTTGGCGACCACGATTGGAATTATGTCCGCGGTGCTTCAGCGTGGAACGAGGGGGCTTTTGAGGGGCGTCCGCTGCATTTTGTTCTGCAGGCGGTTTTGTTTGACGGGCAGGTGCTGCCGTTTTTAAACAGCCTTTTTTCCTTTGCTGCGCTGGTGCTGGGGTACATTTTGCTTGCCAGATACTGGCAGGTGCCGCTGACGACGTTCAATTACGCGCTGTTTGCAGTGTTTGCGGCAGTCTTGCCGTATACGCTGGTCTGGCTTTACTATGCCAAAGATATGCTGATAAACCTCAGCCTGCCGCTGGTCTGCGTTGCTTCGCTGCTGGCGGCGTCGGCGGCTATCTCCTCAAAAAGGCCATGGCTGCACGTTCCTGCCATGGCACTGATGCTTTTTGCCTTTGCCTCTTATGCCGCGGTAATCAATTTTTATGCCGTCTGCCTGCTCGGTTCCGCCTTTTTCGCTTATGCCGCCGGCAAACCGTTTTGGACGGCCGTGCGCGAAAAAACGCTTCCGGCGCTGGATATCCTGGCGGCATTAGTTTTGTATAAGGGAATGCTGGCGTTTTCCGTTTTGACTTCGTCATACAATACGCGTATCATCAGCTGGGATTACCTGCCGCAAAAGCTGCTGGAAACCTGTTCGGCAATGTTTATGCAGTTTGTAACGCCGCTGCCTTTTATGGAGTATAAGTATAAACTTTTGCTGTTGGCATTCTGCCTGTTGGGGCTGGCGGCAGCAGTATGCCGCGGCGGCGTAAGGAAAATTCCGGGATTGCTGTTGCTGGCGCTGGGATTGCTGTTTGCGTCCAAGCTGGCATTTTTTGTCGCTGACGAACGCGGGCAGATTCTGGCAGAACTCGAAAATTTTGCCTTTGTCCCGCGGTTGGATTTTTATGGTCTGGCCGGCATTTATACATTTGCTCTTGCCTGCCTGCTGCGTTTTTCATCGGGAAAATTCCGCAAAGCGGCGGTTGCATTTGCCGTTATTATTGCATTTATGTCCGGCGTTCGTGATATGTATGCGCAAAAAGTCTGGAAACTGGGATTTGACGCGGAGATGAAAGCCCATGAGCGCATCGTTGCCCGGCTGGAGCGTTTTCCCGGTTTTGATGCCCGCCGCAAATACCGCCTGTTGCAGATAGGAAGTTTTTCTTTGCGCCGAAACTATTACCGCCGTACCGCCGGCGAGGAAATCAGTCTTGATTTGCTGGAAACGTCCTTTACGCCCGAATTTATGTCGCGTATCGTTTATAATTTCTACTATCCTGAAGATGTCTTTTACGACAACGCCGTTCCGGGAGAACTTTCCAAAGCCGGTCAGGATTTCGTCCGCAATCGGGCCAAACCGTGGCCGTCAGCTGACGCTGTTTATATTGACGGCGATATTGTCGTTATTGTTCTGACCGAAGAAGGATTGGAAAAAGCCCGTTCCTTGTTGTATTTCTAGGTTATACATCTAAAGGACGGGCCGTATTCAGCCGATATGAGGTTTTTACTTCAACAGAGCCTTGACGTCGTCATAGCTCGGATAGGTGCCGCCTTCGCAGCCGAGCAGGGCGTAGGTCGGCGTTGATGTAAAAATTTTCTGTGCCAAAAGCTGCAAATCGTCTGCCGTAATCGCTTCGATTCTCTCGACAATCTCCGCCGTCGGGATGACGCGTTTGAACAACAGCATCTGTCTTGCCATAATTTCCGCCGTTGTAGAAGAGCTTTCCAGCGACATCAGCAGGCTGGCCTTAATCTGTGTTTTGGCACGCTTTAACTCCGTCTCGCTGACTTTGTCGTTCATCATTTTTTTTATTTCATCGGCAACGACCGGCAGCAGTTCTTCCAGCTCTTTTGGGGTTGTACCGGCATATATGCCGAAAACGCCGGCATGCTTCAACGCCTGGTTAAAGCTGTTAATGGTATAGACCAGCCCGCGTTTTTCGCGGATTTCCTGAAACAGGCGCGACGACATACCGCCGCCGAAAATCGTCGACAGCACTGAATAGTTGTAGTAGTCTTCGTCCATATAGGACGCGCCTTTAAAACCCAAGACCAGATGCGTCTGCTCAATGTCTTTGCATTCCACGCGCCCGCCGCCGACATAATATTGCGGGTCTTCGGCAAAATCCGCATGCGCGGGCAGAGTGTTCATCCGCTCTTCAACCATCTTGACGAATTTGTCGTGGTCTACGCGCCCGACTGCGGCTGCTACCATATTGTCTGCGGTATAGTGCGTACGCATGTAATTGAGCATGCGTTCTTTGTTAAAACCGCGCACATGTTCGGGCGTTCCCAGAATAGTGCGTCCCGATGCCTGATTCGGAAATGCCGCTTCCTGAAAGTAATCGAATACCAAATCGTCCGGTGCGTCTGCGGATTGTTTGATTTCCTGTACCACAACTTCTTTTTCTTTGCTCATCTCCGCCGCGTCAAACGTCGGGTCGGTGATAAAGTCGCAGATAACGTCGGTTGCAAGTTCCAAGTCGTCCTTGAGCATTTTGGCATAAAAACAGGTGAAATGCCGTGATGTATAAGCATTTGTGGCACCGCCGACGTTTTCGATGTCTTCGGATATCTGCAGCGAATTTCTTTTCTTTGTGCCCTTGAACACCATATGTTCGATAAAGTGCGAAATGCCGTTGTCAGCCTCGGATTCGGCAGCTGCTCCTGTGTTGACCCAGACCCCGAGCGAAACCGTTTCAATCTGCGGCCGTTCGGCGGTAATGATTCTCAGTCCGTTTTTTAATGTCGATTGTTTAATTTCCATGTTACCCAGATTTTGCTAAAGGTTGTTGTTAAGTTCGGCTATTTAAAATAGTATATGTCAGACTAAAAATAAATCAATATAATTTATCGTATGCATACATATTTATAACCCCTTAAAATTTTTTTAATTTTGTATATTTATATACCAAGAAAGATAAAAAAATTTTTCAAGGGAGAAAACAGATGAAAAAGATGCCTCGTTTTGCCGTTGTCTTATCAGGCTGCGGCCGTGCCGACGGTTCGGAAATTCATGAAGCCGTAACCGCTCTGCTGGCGATTGACTGCGCCGGCTGTGCATACCGGTGTTTCGCTCCGGATATCGAACAGGCGGCAGTTATAAATAATCTGACGTCAGAAAAGATGGAAGAACGCCGCAATGTCCTTGTCGAGTCTGCCCGTATCGCACGCGGCGATATAAAGCCTCTGAATGAACTGAACGTCGGGGATTTCGACTGCATCGTATTTCCCGGCGGCCTTGGCGCCGTTACCAACTGGTGCGATTTTGCCGACAAGGGGATTAACTGCACCGTGGAAAGCTCCGTCAGCAGAGTCCTGGAAGACGCGTATAAAAACAAACTGGTCATCGGTGCAATGTGCATTGCTCCCGTAACGGTATCCAAAGTTCTCGGTAAATATGGCATAACCGTAACCATAGGCAATGACAAAACCGTCGCCAAAACCATAGAACTGACCGGAGCCAGACATCAGGATACGCCGGTAACCGAAGCCTGTATTGATGCAAAGCACCGCGTCGTAACGACGCCCGCTTATATGCTGGCTAAATCTGTCAGGGAAGTTTGCGAAGGGGCTGACGCGATGGTTAAGGCGATGGTCGCACTGGCGGAATAGCCATTGCCGCAACAGGGGCCCCGCCACACGCCACGCAGCAATCCAGCCATCTTTTTCTGCGGCAATGCCGTCCGCCTCACGCCGCCTTGCAATCTCGCCGCCTTTTCCCGCGGCAGTTTCGCCCGGTACTCTGTCCGTTACGATTCCGCAGCTATGTCCATTACAGCCCGGAACTCTGTCCGTTACGGTCCTGCAGCTATGTCCATTACAGCCCCGCCGCCTTTTCCCGCGGCAGAAAAGCTTGACAATTTCCGCTGCCGGTCGTATACCGTAAACGATAAATAATAACTTAAATATAGATATGTATGGAAAAGTATGATTTAATGTCGGATAAGGCTCAGAGCTTTATCAACCCTGCGGAAATCAACCGCACACTGGCTTATGCGAAAAAATACGGCAACGATGCCTCTATGGTTCGCTTTATTCTGGACAAGGCACGCGAAAAAAAAGGGCTGACCCATACCGAAGCCGCAGTTTTGCTTTTGAACGAAGACCCGAAAGTCGCCGCGGAAATCGGTACGCTTGCCGAAGAAGTCAAAGAAGCTTACTACGGCAACCGGATTGTCCTGTTTGCGCCGCTGTACCTGAGCAACTACTGCGTCAACGGCTGTACCTATTGCCCTTATCACTCCCAAAATAAACACATCTTCCGCAAGAAGATGACGCAGGAAGAGATAAAGGCGGAAGTTATCGCTTTGCAGGATATGGGGCATAAGCGCCTGGCTCTGGAAGCGGGAGAACATCCCGTGCTGAATCCTCTGGAGTACATTCTTGAAAGTATAGATACGATTTACGGCATAAAACACAAAGCCGGCGCCATTCGCCGCGTTAATGTAAACATCGCGGCAACGACGGTAGAAAATTACCGCCGCCTGCACGACGCCAAAATCGGAACCTATATCCTGTTTCAGGAAACGTATAACCGGGAAGATTACGAAAAGTTGCATCCCCGCGGGCCGAAGGCAAATTATGCCTGGCATACCGAAGCGATGGATCGTGCCATGCAGGCCGGGATTGAAGATGTCGGCTTGGGCGTTTTGTTCGGGTTGCATAACTATGCGTCCGAATTCGTCGGTCTGTTGATGCATGCCGAGCATCTGGAAGCCGTTTACGGTGCCGGGCCGCATACAATCAGCGTTCCGCGCCTGTGTCCGGCAGATGACATCAATACCGGAGATTTTGCCAATGCGCTTCCTGACGATATTTTTCTTAAAATCATCGCTTTGCTGCGCCTGTCGGTGCCGTATACGGGAATGATTATCTCGACCCGCGAAGGAGAGCGTATCCGCCGGGAAGCACTAAGGCTTGGTATTTCGCAAATCAGCGGCGGTTCCAAAACCAGCGTCGGCGGTTATGCCGCGCCTGCGGAGCCGGAACCGGACAGCGCCCAGTTTGAAACTGCTGACCGCCGCAGCTTGGACGAAGTCGTGCGCTGGCTGATGCAGCTGGGGTATGTGCCGAGTTTTTGTACGTCCTGTTATGGCAACGGCCGGGTAGGGGAAGATTTTATGGCGCTGTGCAAAAAGCAGCTGATTCATAATTTCTGTACGCCGAATGCCCTGCTGACGTTAAAGGAGTATCTCGACAACTATGCGTCGCCGGAAACGCGCCGTATCGGTATCTCCCTGCTGGCGGAAGAAATGAACCGCCTGCCGGAAGCCAAAAGGCTGTTTTTGCAAAAACGCATGGAGTTCTTGAAAGAGGGAAAGGTTGTCTTTTTCTGAAAGCTTTTTTTATCTCGTCATCTGAGGCGCCTTTCTGTAATCCCAATACCTCATAATAATCACGTTTTTCTGCC
>OJMI01003209.1_pt1 | contig 12634 bp, 9 predicted proteins | sample 1597131 | NCBI WGS metagenome assembly OJMI01 (sample SAMEA2452116, study PRJEB22498) | human gut metagenome | reverse complement strand
CGTACTGCGCCACCGTCGCTTTGGCGGGCACCTCGGTCTGCGACAGACGGCACAGTCTTTCCCTTACGCGCTCGGCTGCCTCCCGCGTCTCCTCAGGCTCGTCCCCGCCCAAATCGAAGCGGGAAAAATCGTAACCGAAATTGTATTTGAGACAAAAATTCTCGAAAAGAAAAACGTCCTTTTCCTCCGCGCCGAAAAAATAGTTTTTGACGACGGGCAAAACGTAATCCAGCCTCATATCGGCGCGCTTCATTCTGAAAAAGTCCGAAACGAAACGACACAAAGCGTGACTGTCGAGACTGTATTTCTCGTCGAGATAAAACGGAATGTCGAAAAGGGAAAAATACCGTCTTATCGCGTTGCGGTACTCGTCAACGTCGCTTACCACAACCTTTACGTCGCGGTATCTGCCGCCCTTTCTCACGTAACCGTCTATGTAGGACGCAAGAAAAAAAACCTCCTCCTCGGCGTCCGCCGCGCTGACAAGCGTAAACTCCTCGCGCGGCAAGGGCGCGGGCTTGTCCACCGTGCCGAAAAGCAAAGCCTTTTCGCGCGCCGACAAGACTTCGGAGCCGTCCTCCCGGACGTTTATTTCCCTGCACCCGCCCGTTTTGGCGGCAATGCGGTTGAGCGAAGCGTAAAACTCGTTGGAATACATATACCCCGCGCCCGCCGCGCAGGCGGCGTACACCCCGCGCGAATAACGCACAAGGCTTTCGACTATTGCCTCCTCCTGTACGCTCAATCCGTCAAAATCATAGATGTAATAAACGCTCTTTTTCACTTGTTCCGAACTGCCGACGGCGTTCAAAAGCGTTTCCAGCTTGTCGGCGGAGTCAAGATACCTGTTTTCCACCGACGCCTGAAACGCGGAGTAAACGAGCGCTATATCCTTCAATTTCAAAGAAAGCGCCTTGTCGTCGCAGGCGCAAAGCAGCTTTTCGGGACTTATTCTGTTGTACTTCAACAGGCTGATTACGTCGTAAATTTTCCGCGCAAAGCCTTCCGTGTTTCCCGCTCCGGAAAAACAGACCAGTCTGTCGGCGTTCTGCTCGATTACCTTCATCATTTCAAGCACCGCCATCTGACCGCTCAAAGGCTTCAAGGTCTCGGGCGCGATAAGCCCCGCGTATCTGTTGAAGGTAAAAACCTGTATATTGAAGCTTCCTCCCACTGCGGCAAGCATACTTCTCTCGGCGGCAAGGGAAGCTCTGTCCGGCACAATAACTATGTGCGGACTGTCAATGTCGCTGCGACTGACCGCTTTGAGCAGCTCCTCTATGCGGTTTTTCGCGGCTTTTAAGGTGTTCGTCTTATAAACAACGAAATTCATGAAATAATTATAAGACTCAATTTGCCCGATGTCAATTGACTTTTTTTTTGTTTGATGATATTATTTGTTAAATGCGCCCACAGCGCCAATCGGAGAAAAAATGAAAAAATTACTTTCGCTTACAATTTTGTTCATCATGGCGTGCTTTGCTTTGACGGGCTGCGGTTCAAGCGCGGTTGTCCCCGAAGTCAAGGTGCGTTGGTCAGGCTCTTCTTCCGAAACTCTCGTTTACGACGTGCGTCTTGCCAGCGACTACGAGCTGACCTACTCTAACTATTACAGCCGCGCAAAAAACAGCGACGGAGAGTACGTCTACACGTCAAATCTCGACCAGGTCGCGCCGTCAAAGGTGGAAAACGGCGTATATACGTCAACCGTACAACCCCTTGCCGACAATCGGTACTCGCTTGAAACAGAACTGACTTTTACCGAAATTTACGACGACGCGGCGTTTGTCAAGGCGGGTATATCCGACCTTTCGGACGTCAAGAGCAGGCTGTCCGCAATAGCGGAAGAAGAGACCGAAAAAGCGGCGGCGGACGGGTCAAGACAACCCATAATAGAAAAAACGGAAAACGGCTCGTTTAAGGTAAGCGTCAGGGTAACCGCCCGCGCGACCTTCAACGGCACAAATCTATTGCCGGACGCAAGCAGCCGCAGCGTAAAAAGCGTTTACGTGGGCAAAGCGGGCTGCGAGCTCAACGACTTTGAAACGTCCGTTTCTTACGACTACTCCGCAAAAAGACCCGTCGTGACAATCGAAAGCTCTCTAAGCGAGGACGCGCTCTCCTTCAAGCTGAAAAGAACTGACAAAGTCAAAACATACGACAACGAAATGCTCTTTCTTCTTTTGAGATGCTTTGACAAGGACGCGCTTGTTTCCAACTCCACCACCTACGTAAACCTCGTGGAGGGAAGCTTTTCAAAAGAGCCTACAACGGTTACCGTTTACACAACGCAGAATATTTCTTCGCTCGACGACTTCAAGGTGGGAGCCGTTTGGGCGGGCGACTACGACTCCTCAAAGGACGCCGCCGACGCCAAAGACAAATTCAACGACAAAAACGAAATCTGCCGTTACCTCAACGACGGGGAAAATTTCGTCGACCTTGACGGCAATCCGATAAACGTACTGAGCCGCGAGGTGTATATGCTGTACATTGCACCCGCAGCAGGTCTCAACATAATGACTGTTTTCGACAATCAGGAAAGCCTGAGCATAGGCCGCAAACAGAGAATGCTGCGCGCGCAGCAGGGTTATCTTGTTTTCGACCTCAACGAGGAAGGCAGAAACTCTCTCGACATCTGACAAAGCGTCTTTCTGAATTTGAGAAAAAATAAACGGCGGCAAAATGCCGCCGTTTTTTATTCGATTTAAGACGCGTTCAAGGCAAAAACGCGGCATTTACAAGAGCTTCCCCAAGACCGATAAGAGCAAGAACCACCGCAATGCTGAGAAAAAACCAGACGAACAGTCCCGCAAGCGCGGCAAGTACCAAAAGGTTCAAAAGTATTTTGAGCCATTTTTTCAGTCTGCCGCTGTGCACAACGGCGTTGCAGGCAAAAAAGCCCGCCAAAGCGAAAACCAGCCCCGCCACGCCGCCGACAACCGCCGCAGCGTTGCTTATTTCCGCCGCGTCAAGCCCGAAAGCCGCGCCGAAGCCCAAAAACAGCAGCGGTCCGAAGATGAACAGATATTCGTACCAGCTTATATGCCTGAAAACCTCCAAGGTGACATTTCCCTCAATCAGGTTCATCCCCGTCATGTAGCTGCCTTCCACTCTGAATTGCAGATATTTTCCGTCGGCGAGAGCAACCCTGAAAAGCGCGCCGTCGACTTTTTCGGCGGGCTTTCCGTCAACCTCCACGCTTATTTTCCTGTCAAACCTGCCGCAGCTGATTTTGAACTCCCTGCCGTGCAGCATTTTTTTAGCGGTCACAACATACCTCCGAACGATTTTTCCGTCGGTAAATTTCCTATTTGCCGTCGGAATTTACTTTGCTAATCATACTCAAACGCTTCGCTTGTGTCAAGCGTTTTTCAAAATTTTCTTGACAAAGGACAGGCGCCGTGCTAAACTGTTCAGCGTGCGGCGACGCCGCAAAAAAGCAGAGCATATATAGTCTCCGCGCAAAGGGCGGAGAGTTTCTACCGACGAGCCTGCCCGTCGACTATATGCGGTATTTCCGCATACAGTCGGAGCGGGCATTTTTTGCGTCCCGATTGAAAGCGGGCAAAAAGGACGAAAATAACTTTAAAGGAATTGCATTATGAAAACGGATATTTTGATTGTGGGAGCAGGTCCCGCGGGGATTTTCACCGCCATAGAGCTGCTTAAACGAGGAGACAAAAGAAAAATCACCGTCGTCGAAAAGGGCGCAGCCATAGAAAACCGCATCTGCCCCAAAAACAAAACGGGCTTGTGCGCGGGCTGCAAAAATTGCAGCATAACGACGGGCTTTTCGGGCGCGGGCGCCTTTTCGGACGGAAAACTCTCTTTGTCCGAAGACGTGGGCGGAGACCTGCCCGAGCTTGTCGGACACGACGCGGTAAAAGAGGCAATCCGATACGTGGACAAGATTTACCTCGACTTCGGCGCGGACTGCAAGGTAGAGGGAGTGGGCGACAACGACAAAATAAAGGAAATCAGGAAAAAAGCCATTCAGGCGAATTTAAAGCTGGTGGACTGCCCGATACGCCATCTCGGCACGGAAAAGGCGCAGGAGATTTATCTTGCAATCGAAAAGCATCTGTTAAAAAACGGCGTGGAGCTGTTTTTCGGCACAGACTGCGACGACCTTTTTATCGACGACGGCGTGTGCAAAGGAGCGTATGTCCGTCAAAACGGAGAGCGGTTTCTTATCCAAGCGGGGACAACCGTCGTCGCAACGGGCAGGCGCGGCGCGGACTGGCTGTCAAAGACGTGCGAAAAACACGGAATCCCCCACAGACCGGGCACGGTGGATATAGGCGTGCGGGTAGAGGTGAGAAACGAGATTATGGAGGAGGTAAACAACATTCTCTACGAATCCAAGCTCATAGGTTATCCCAAGCCGTTCAAAAACAAGGTGCGCACCTTCTGCCAGAACCCGGGCGGCTTTGTCGCGCAGGAAAACTACGACGACAACCTCGCGGTGGTCAACGGACACTCCTTCAAGGAAAAAAAGAGCGGCAACACCAATCTTGCAATCCTTTGCTCGCACAATTTTTCCGAGCCGTTCAACCAGCCCATAGAATACGCGAAAAAAATAGGAGAGCTGACCAATATGCTCGGCAGCGGCAAAATTTTGGTTCAGCGGTACGGCGACATAATGGACGGAAAGCGCACATGGCAAAAGGAGCTTGAACGCAGCAACGTGCGCCCCACCCTCGCGGACGCGGTGGCGGGCGACATAACGGCAGCCATGCCCTATCGAGCAATGATTTCGATATTGAATTTTATTAAAGACGCGGATATCGTAGTGCCCGGCTTTGCCAGCAACGAAACGCTGCTGTATTCTCCCGAATTGAAATTTTATTCAAACAAAATCGATATGAACGAAAGGTTGGAAACGTCGGTTAAAAACCTGCACTGCCTTGGAGACAGCTCGGGTTGGACGCGCGGACTGATGATGGCGTCCGTCATGGGCGTGCTGCTCGCCCGCGTGATTTCCTGAAATCTTTGAAAGAAAAAGCCTCCTCCCGTCGGGAGGAGGCTTTAAATTTGCTCAGACTATTTCAAAAGATACGGCGCAGTCTATATTTATGCCGTCGAAAAGATAAATTTTTATGCTCACGAAATAGGTCTTGCCCTCCTCTGTCTCATAGCACCAGCTTTGCGGATTGTCGTAATCGGAGAGTACAACGTACTCCACGCCCGACACGTCGTCTGTCTGCAAATAAAATTCGTCGCTTGTCAAACCGTCGTACAACAGATTGAGACTGCCGCTTCGCGGCGCGGTAAAGCGGAAATAGACCGCCCTGCCGTTTTTAAACGTCACGTCGAGAGCTTCGCCGTTTGCGTCAAGCTCGAAGTCTCTGCCCCATGCCTTGCCGTCCTGCACCCTTTGCTCGCCGAAGCGCGCGTAGAGGATTATTGTATCTTGCTCGAAATAAGCGGGGAACTCCACTCTTTCGCCCCAGTCGCCGTCCGCGCTTCCGTCGCTGAGATACCAGCCCTGAAAATATCCCGAACCCTCGCACGTCGGCTCGGTTTTAACCAATGAGTCGGTAAATACGGCAACGGTTTCGCCGTCTTTTTTAAGGGTATAGGCAGTGTCGGAAATCTCCGATAAGTCAATTGCCTCCGCATACGCGGGAGCGTAAAGATAAAATTCGGAGTAATACGAGGCGATTGCATTTTGCGGCACGACGAATTCGCACAGAAGAATAGCCTCCCACGTCATACTGTCGTAGCTCGAAGCAAAAACGCTGTATGTACCGTTGTGGCTGCCGCCAAGAAACGGAGCTATTTCCCCCTCGAAAATAACCTTATTGAGATTGGGCGCGCCGAAAAAAGCGGACTGACCAAGCATTTCGACGTTGCCCTTAAATGTAATTTCCTTCAACGCGTGCGCGTTGTAAAACGCCGACTGTCCCACCTTTTTTACATTGCTGCCTATTACAAGCGTTTCAAGAAACGCGGTTACTTCGCAGGAGTAACCCTCTATTGCCGCAACTCCCTCCGGCACGGTATAGGAAGTTGCCGCTTTCCGCGACGGATAGCACACAAGCGTGGTCATATCCTTTGTGTAGAGCACTCCCTCATCCGCAACATAGACCTCGTTTCCGTCTTCGACCGACAGAGAAACCAAATATTCGTTAAGGAACGCAGAAAAACCTATGTACGTAACCGAAGCGGGAATTTCAAACTCAGAAAGCGCGGTAACGTAAAAAGTGTTTGCGCCTATGTATTCGAGCGAGGGCGTCCCCCTGAACTCAACTTCGCTCAGATTTTCGCAGCCGTTAAACACCCCCTTTGCGGTACCCATAAGCTGCACTTCTCCGAAAACGGAGGTATCGCTGCGCAAGGATACAAGAGTCGAGGGCAAAAGTACGTATTTTAATGAACTGCCGAGAAAGGCGCTGAACGTTCCGCCGTAAAGCTCGGTGATTCCCTCGGGCAGGGTTACGGTTTCCAGATTTTTCAGTTCTGCAAAGGCAAAGGGCGAAATATACGTCACGCCCTCGGGCACGTCGAATTGAACTGCGGATGAGTTTTGAGCGTAAACAAGCAGTCTGTCGCCGTTTTTGCCGAGATATTGCGGCCCGCTCCCCTTTTCGACAATGCAGTCGTCCTTGATTGCGTAAAAATCGTTTTCATCCGCGCCGAGCATGGACACCGAAGTAAAAATATAATCATTTCCCGAATTGGTAAAAGCCGCTTCCCCTATGTAACGCACTGTCTTGTCGATTTTCAAATTGCGTATGTTGCAGTCCTGAAACGCGCAGTCGCCTATTTTTTCGATTCCTTTCAGCACAAGATTTTCCAAAGTCGCAAAGCCCAAGGACTCGAATGTTTCTTCGTCCCACAAAGAGCCGCAGCACGAGCGGAAAAACGCTCCGTTAAGGTTGAAATCGCCTCCGTCCTCGTAGTCGTATTTTTCCGCAAATATTTTTCCCTGCTCTGAATCGACGCCTGAAATTTCTTTTACGCCCTTTTCAAAAACCAAATCGGTTATGTAAGGACATTGAAAAAAAGCGCCCCACTCTATCGCGTCTATATGCCCCTTGAAGGTTAGCCCCGTGATCGACTCGTTTCTGACAAAAGCGTATGCCTTGACCCGCGTGACGGTTTCAGGGAAAACAATGTCGCCGGACGCGGTCGAACTGCCGACGTAAACCGCGGTCTTGTCGACGTCATAAATTATTCCGTCCTCCTGCACGTAATTGACGTTGTCGCCCTTCAAAACGTACTCAATCGCCGTCGAAGTTCCGAAAGGCATGATTCCCCAATCGAGCAGCGTGTCGGGCAGAGTCACTTTGCTCAGATTGTAACCGGAAAAACTCGCAAGTCCAAGTTTTTTTACTCCGTTTTCCAGCGTAACGTTTTTGAGCATATAACAATTTCGGCAGGCTCCCGACTCTATCGTTTCGTAGCTTGACGGTATATACAAATCCGTCAGCGTCATATTTGAAGAAAAAGCGTTTTTCTTCAACCTCGTGACGGGAAGTCCGCGATACGTGTCGGGTAAAGCCGTCTTTGCGGGAACAGAACCCGTTGTTAAGCCCGCAAGGGAGTATGAAACCTTATCCTCGTTGAGGGAAAATTTGAAATAAAAATCGTCCGTCGGCACATATTTGTAAATCGCGCTCGCAGTCATATCCTCTTTTACGTTGGTTATGGATTTGTCCCAACCGATTACGTCAAAGCACCAGCTGTTTTCATTGGACTCCTGTACGAGCACGTCGTTTGGCGCCACCGAGCCGTTGTAAGGCACTTCCACCTTCTCTATCAGTTCGCCTTCACCGTTGAGCAAAGTGACGGTGAGCACCTTGTAGCGCCAGCTTGCCGAAAAAACGAGGTTGCAAAGCGCGTTCTGCGTGTCATACTCCGCACCCGCCCTGTAAAGCGCGCCGCCGTCGCTCCAGCCCAAAAACTCGTACCCCACTCTCACAGGCTCGGCAGGCAGCACGAGGTTTCCTTGCCGCGTGAACGTCGCCTGCGGAGGATTTTTACAGTCGGGATAATTCAGGTCGAACCGCGCCGTGTACTCGGCGTTCATATACTTGGGATAAAGCGTAATGTCGTCTTCCACTGTCTGCGAAAAATCAAATTTAATCGTCAAACCGCTGTCAACGTACCACCCCTCGACATAAACGCCCTCCGCGCTTTCGACGTATGGCGGAAATGCTTTTTTGTCGTCGTTTACCGTTACGACAATGCTTTCGGTTTCGTCCAGTTTAAACGTCACCGACGCTTTTAAAGGCGCGCAGGCGCACAATACAAGCAGGCAAGCGGCAACCGCCGCAAAAAGCAGCAATAATCGTCTCAATCGTTTCATAATTTACCTCCGCAAAAATTTTCCGTGCGGCACAACAACTTAAAATTGCCGCACTCTGCGGTAATTATAACCGCATAGTGCGGCAATTGTCAAATGATTTAACACAATTTTGCCAAAAAATTTTGCATCTCTATTTGACAAACAAACAATTAAATTTTAAAATACAAAATGGAAGAACAAGAATGGATATAAACGGCGTAAAAGAATACGGAAAACTGATGGATAAAATGCAGGTGGCATACACCAATCTGGTCGCTACCATGGAGTGGGAGCTGTTTCGGCGCGGAGCTTATTCGGGTTTTTTGGACGATATTTACATGAGAAAGGTCTCCGCAATACTCGACCGGCAAAGCCCCCTCCCCACGCATGTTCTTGCGGAGAAAGCGCACATTTCACCCAAATGTATTCATCGAACCTTGAAAAAACTCGAAGAAAAAGGTCTTATAGAGCGCTCCAAACAGGAGGGCAACAAAAAAACGCAATATATTTCGCTGACGGAATCTGCCAAAAAAGATATGAAAACGCACAGCGAAAATTCGCAGGAAATTATGCAAAGCATTTTCAACGGCGCGTTAAGCGAAAACGAGAGAATGCAGATGCTCACGGCGACGGAAACGCTGCTGAATATTTTTGAAAAATGTTGCGCTTTTGCCGACACGGACAACAAACCCGTTCAGCCTGCGCACGTGCATTTTTCCTATGACCTGACGCAGCACGTCCTGTCAAGCAAAACTTCGCCGTTTGCCCACCGCAAAAACAAAAAAACGCCTTGACGGGTGTAGATAAAGATTTTAAAAAAGCGTAACCATTCGGTTACGCTTTAAATTTTTTCCGACTGCTCCGCGCAGATGTAACATTTGTACGCTTGCGCTCTTTTCCATGAAATACTCCTGTCAAAGGAGCTTTTTCAGTCAAGAGAGGTTTCGCAATAGGCGCACCTTTCCGTGCCGCCGTCAAAGATTGACAGCTTTTCGAGCGACGGCTCGGCGTTGGTTATGCATCTTGGATTGGGGCAGCTCTTTTGCGTAAGCATGCCGCCGAGTTTTGTTTCGCCCGAAGCGCCGCCGTCCTTCAAAAGCGTAAGCAGCAGCGACATACGCGCGAATTTGCCGTAATTGACCTGCTCGAAATATTTGGCGCGGCTGTCTTTGTCCACGTCTGCGGCAATTTCGTTTACCCTCGGCAACGGATGCATGACTATCATATCCTCCTTTGCAGGGCCAAGTTTGTCCCTTGTGAGAACGTAGCTGTCTTTGAGACGCTCGTATTCGTCTGCGTCGGAAAATCTTTCCCGCTGAATACGCGTCATGTAAAGCACGTCAAGCTCCGACATATATTCCTGCAAATCGGCGGTTTCAACCGCCTTGCCGCCCTTTTGCTTGATTGCTTGGAGCATATATTCGGGCAGTCTTAGCTCGCGCGGAGAAATCAGCACGAAGCTGTTTCCCTCGTATCTCAAAAGTGCGTTTAAAAGAGAATGCACCGTGCGGCCGTATTTCAGGTCGCCTACGACTCCCACCTTCAAGCCGAAAAGCCGCCCTTTCTCCGCATGAACGGTGACAAGGTCGGTAAGCGTCTGCGTGGGATGGCAGTGACCGCCGTCTCCCGCGTTGATTAAGGGCACCCGCGCCCAAGCGGCAACCGCCCTCGCCGCGCCGTCCTTGGGATGACGCATGGCAATCACGTCGGAAAAGCAGCTCACGACGCGCGCCGTGTCGCCGACCGTTTCGCCCTTTGCTGTGCTCGAACTGTCTGCGGAAGAAAATCCCAGAACTCTGCCTCCCAATTCAAGCATTGCCGCCTCGAAGCTAAGTCTCGTGCGCGTGCTCGGTTCAAAAAACAGCGTGGCAAGCGTTTTGCCGTCAAGGGCATGGGCGTAAGCCTCTCTGTTTTTCATAATGTTTTCAGCCTGATTTACAAGCGCGTCGATTTCCGAAACGCTCATATCGGTTATATCCAGCAAATGTTTCATTTTTTCTCCGTCAGTTTTTTATCCAGCTCTCGTCGGACGGATTGTCGCGGAACGCAAGCACACGTCGGACTTCCTCCGGACCGATTATTTTTTTCTCCTGAGCCACCTCGCACAGCTCGTCAAGATTGGAAAGACTCACGTTTTCCACGTTTGCTCCGGAAAGCTTTTCCGCGCTCTTACTCATGTTGTAGGAAAAGATGCTGACAATGCCAAGCACCTCCGCACCCGCCTCGCGCAAAGCCTCCACAACTTCTATTACGCTTCCGCCCGTGCTGATAAGGTCCTCTATGACCACAACCTTTTCGCCCTTTTCGAGTTTGCCCTCTATGCGGTTGGTCCTGCCGTGCTCCTTTGCGCCGCTCCTGACGTAACCCGCAGGCAGGCGCAGGATATGCGCCGCGATTGCGCAGTGCGCTATGCCCGCCGTGCTTGTACCGAACAGAGCCTGAGCTTGAGGATAACGCCGCCTTACCGTTTCCGAAATGGCGTTTTCAACCGCGTCGCGCGCCTCCACGTCGGTCAAAACCAACCTGTTGTCGCAATAAATGGGGCTTTTTATGCCGCTTGCCCAAGTAAACGGCTGCTCCGGGCGCAGAAAAACCGCGCCTATTTTCAAAAGATAACCCGCTATTTCTTTCATATCTGCCTCCTATCCCAAAAATTCCTTTACGCAGCGGAAATAAGCCTCCGCAGGGTTCTCGGCGGCGGTAATCGGTCTGCCCACCACTATGAAGTCGCTTCCGATTTCTTTCGCCCTTTGCGGTGTGGTTACGCGCACTTGGTCGCCCTTTTCGCCGTCGGCAAATCTTATGCCGGGCGTGACGGCAAGAAAATCCTTTCCGCACGCTTCCTTTACAAGACGCGCTTCGAGCGGACTGCACACAACGCCGTCCAGTCCGCACCTTGCCGCATTTTGCGCATAGGAGGCAACAGTCGTCTCCATATCACAATTTATCAGCAGCTCGTTTTTCAACATATTTTCGCTTGTAGACGTGAGTTGGGTTACCGCAATCAGCAGCGGACGCGCGCCGTCATGCCGCACAAGCCCCTCCGCCGCGCGTTTCATCATTTCGGAGCCGCCTGCGGCGTGCAGGTTTACCATATCCGCTCCGAGATTTGCAAGCACGCTCATGGCGCGTCCCACGGTGTTGGGTATGTCGTGCAGTTTTAGGTCGAGAAACACGTCGAAGCCCTCGCCCTTCAAACGCCTGACCACGTCCGGTCCCGCAGAGTAAAACAGCTCCATTCCCACTTTCAAAAAAGGCTTTTTTTCGTAACGCTTAAACAGCCCTACAAAATTGTCAAGCTCCGCCTCCGACGGGAAATCGCAAGCAACGATAACGTCCTTTCTTTTGTTCACCTGTGCGCTCCTCCGATAATATCGCTTATTTTTTTTATGCCGAATTTTTTCATGACTCGGGGCAAGTCTTCGATTATTTCCTTGCAGGCGAAGGGATTGACGAGGTTTGCCGCGCCCACCTGCACGGCAGTCGCGCCCGCAAGCATCATTTCCGCAACGTCCTCGGCGCTCTCCACTCCTCCCATGCCCATAATGGGAATTTTCACCGCTTCGTACACGTCGTAGACCATGCGCAAGGCAACGGGAAACAACGCGCCCCCCGACAGTCCGCCCCTTTTGTTTGCAAGAACGGGTTTAAAGGTCTTTAAATCTATCCTCATGCCCAAAAGCGTGTTAATCATGCTCAGCCCGTCCGCGCCCGCGTCCTCGCACGCTTTGGCAATTTCCGTTATATCGGTGACGTTTGGGCTGAGTTTTACGTAAACGGGCTTTTTCACGGCGGCTTTGACGGCGCTCGTGACGCGAGCCGCGTTTTTCGCGTCGGTTCCGAAAGACATACCGCCGTTGTGGACGTTGGGGCAGCTTATGTTTAGCTCTATCAGCCCCACCTGTTCGCAGCCGTCGAAGATTTCGGCGCAGCGCACGTATTCTTCAACCGAAAAGCCGCCCACGTTGGCAATGACCTTTTTCCCGTAAATTTTTGAAAGCTCTCCAAGCTCCTCTTTTGCCACCTTTTCCGCACCGGGGTTTTGCAAGCCGACGGAGTTCAACATACCGCTTTTGGTTTCCGCTATGCGCGGACAAGGGTTGCCGTCGCGCGGGTTTAAGGTCGTCCCCTTGAAGCTGAACGAGCCGAGTATGTTTATGTCGTAAACCTCCGAAAAGACGCTGCCGTAACCGAAGGTTCCGCTTGCGGGAATAACGGGATTGTCCAGAACAAGACCGCTCAAACTGACCTTGGTATCTACCATATTACCTCCTCGGAGCAGAACACGGGACCGTCGGCGCACACCCGCCTTACTCCTTGCGTAGTGTTGACCGCACA
>OJMI01003197.1_pt1 | contig 12684 bp, 8 predicted proteins | sample 1597131 | NCBI WGS metagenome assembly OJMI01 (sample SAMEA2452116, study PRJEB22498) | human gut metagenome | reverse complement strand
TGCCGCACCTCGCTCGCCGTATCGGCACTTAGAATTATGCGGTATTGCCTAAAGAAAAGAGGTTTCCCTGATGAGAGCAAGCGGCATTCTGCTGCATATTTCCAGCCTGCCCTCCCCCCATGGCATCGGCACCATGGGCGCGGCAGCAAAAGATTTTGTGGATTTCCTAGTCAAAGCCGGTCAGGCTTACTGGCAGATCCTTCCGGTTTGCCCCACCAGCTATGGCGACAGCCCTTACCAGTCTTTTTCTACCTTTGCGGGCAATCCGTATTTTATTGACCTGGACCTGCTGGCCAAAGCGGGCCTCCTCCAGCCGGAAGAATATGAATCTATCGACTGGGAAAGCACCCCTGGCTGTGTCAATTACGGAGCGTTGTACCAAAAGCGTTATGCGGTGCTGCACAAAGCCTGTGCCCGCCTGTTGGCAGCACCCCCGGCGGATTACGCCGATTTTTTGGCGAAAAACGCGTTCTGGCTGTCGGACTATGCCCTGTTCATGGCCCTGAAAGATGCCCATAACGGGGTCTGCTGGCAGCAGTGGGAAGAACCGCTGCGCCGCCGCGAACCGGAGACCTTGGCCGCGGCCCGCGCCAAATATGCGGCGGATATTGACTTCTGGCAGGCTGTGCAGTACCTGTTCTATACCCAGTGGCATGACCTGAAAGCCTATGCCAACGCGCAGGGCATTGAGATTATCGGCGACCTGCCGATCTATGTGGCGGAGGACAGCGTGGATGTCTGGTCCTGCCCGCAGGAGTTCCAGCTGGATGAAAACCTGGTCCCCACCGAGGTGGCCGGCTGTCCGCCGGATGGTTTCTCCGCCACCGGTCAGCTATGGGGCAACCCGCTGTTTGACTGGGACGCTATGGCTGCCAACGGCTATGCCTGGTGGGTGCGCCGCATCCGCCACCTGTGCGGAATTTATGATGTGCTGCGCATTGACCATTTCCGCGGCTTTGCGGGGTATTATGCCATCCCCTATGGTGATAAGACCGCCGAAAACGGCCGCTGGCGCACTGGGCCGGGCTATGCCCTCTTTGCTACCGTCAAAAAAGAGCTGGGCAGCCCCCGCATTATTGCTGAGGACTTGGGCTTTTTGACCGACGATGTGCGCGCTCTGCTGAAAGAATGCGCCTACCCCGGCATGAAAGTGCTGGAATTTGCCTTTGACAGTCGTGACGGCGGTGACTACCGCCCCCACAGCTACCCCACCAACTGCATTGCTTACACTGGCACCCATGATAATGAGCCGGTGGACGGCTGGTTTGAAACCGCTCTGCCGGACGATATTGAGCGCGCCATCCAGTACCTGAATCTGACCAAAGAGGAAGGTATGAACTGGGGCATGATGCGCGGCATCTGGTCCAGCGTGGCGGATCTGGCCGTGGTGCAGGCCCAGGATGTGCTGGGCCTTGGGCATGAAGCCAGGATGAACACCCCCGCCACCTTGGGCGGTAACTGGTGCTGGCGCGCCCTGCCCGGCGCCTTTACCCCGGAGCTGGCCCAAAAGCTGCATGACGCTATGGAGCTGTATGGCCGCCTGCCGGAAGAACCCGCTGCAGAACCCGATGAAACAGAAAAATCGGAAGACGCAGAAAAAGCGGCGGAACCTAAAACCTGATCTCTCCCTCTCCAACGCCCCCCACCGGAGCAGCTTCCGGTGCGGGGGCTTTTTTGCAAATTTTTAGGTTGTTGCCTTGGCAACAGACAGCCCCGATGCGGGTTGGTATACTAAAGGCACTCTGCAGGGTATGCTGAACCAACAACCCGGCAGAGCCGGTATGAAAACCCCGACTTTTGAAAGTACTTTCTGCGTTAGCGCAACCTAATCATGAAAGACAAAATTATACCTGCACCGTTCGCCATGGGAAGCCACCGACATGTGCGGCAAATGCCATGCACAAAAAGCAATGCAAAAGTTTCCAACACAATTTTTGGTGTAGTTGTTGCTTTTTGTAAGGACATATGGTAGAATGATTGTGGCCCGGATACGGGCTGGTCAATGGCGTCCTTTTGGGCTGGAACCGTGGGCAACGCAGAAAAGCTGCCCGCCCGCCAGCTGGAAAAGGACAAGATTTTCAATAGCTGGTTAGAATAACCTAACCAATAGAGCAGCGCATTTGGTTTGCAACAGGAGGTAACCGATGACAGATTTTGTACAGTGGGAAGGCTTCCAGGGCCGCATCTGGAAAGAAGAAGTCAACACCCGCGATTTTATCCAGAAGAACTACCGCCCCTACTCTGGCGATGAAAGCTTCCTTGCCGGCCCCACCGAAGCAACCGATAAGCTTTGGGGTGCTCTGCAGGTTCTGCAGAAGGAAGAGCGCGCCAAGGGCGGCGTTCTGGATATGGAAACTGAAGTGGTTTCCGGCATGACCGCTTACGGCCCCGGCTATATCAGCGAGGACCTGAAGGATCTGGAAAAAGTCGTCGGCCTGCAGACCGATAAGCCCCTCAAGCGCGCCTTCATGCCCTATGGCGGCATCAAGATGGCAGAACAGGCCTGCACCACCTATGGCTATACTCCGTCCCCGAAGCTGCACGAAATCTTTACCAAGTATGCCCGCACCCACAACACCGCTGTGTTTGATGCCTACACCCCGGAGATGAAAAAGGCACGCCACAGCCACATTGTGACCGGCCTGCCCGATACCTATGGCCGCGGCCGCATCGTTGGCGACTACCGCCGCGTTGCCCTGTACGGCATTGACTACCTGATCAAAGAAAAGCAGAACGACTTTGCCAACTGCGGTGACGGCACCATGACCGATGACGTCATCCGTCTGCGCGAAGAGATCGCCCTGCAGATCCGCGCCCTGAATGATATGAAGGCCATGGCCGCTGCTTACGGCTATGATATCTCCCTGCCCGCTGCCAACGCCAAGGAGGCTGTGCAGTGGCTGTACTTTGGCTATCTGGCTGCCATCAAGACCCAGAACGGCGCTGCCATGAGCGTTGGCCGTATCTCCACCTTCCTGGATATCTACATCCAGCGCGACCTGGATAAGGGCATCCTGACCGAGACCGAGGCCCAGGAACTGATCGACCACCTGACCATGAAGTTCCGCATGGTCAAGTTTGCCCGTATCCCCAGCTACAACCAGCTGTTCAGCGGCGACCCCGTGTGGGCTACCCTGGAAGTTGGCGGCATCGGCATGGATGGCCGCTCCATGGTCACCAAGACCGACTTCCGCTTCCTGCATACCCTGGAAAACATGGGCCCCGCACCGGAGCCGAACCTGACCGTTCTGTACTCCTCTGCTCTGCCCAAGACCTTTAAGGATTATGCCTCTAAGATCTCTATCAAGACTTCCTCCGTCCAGTACGAGAACGACGATGTGATGAAGCCTGTCTGGGGCGACGATTACTCCATCTGCTGCTGCGTTTCCGCAACCCAGACCGGCAAGGAGATGCAGTTCTTCGGCGCACGTGCCAACCTGGGCAAGTGCCTGCTGTATGCCATCAACGGCGGTATGGACGAAAAGCTGCATGAGCAGATTGGCCCTCACTATGCCCCCATCACTGCAGAGTACCTGGATTATGACGAAGTTATTGCCAGGTATGACGTTATGATGGATTGGCTGGCAGGCCTGTACGTCAATGTGCTGAACCTGATCCAGTACATGCACGACAAGTACTACTATGAGGCGGCTGAAATGGCCCTGATCGATACCGATGTGCGCCGCACCTTTGCCACCGGTATTGCCGGCTTCAGCCATGTAGTTGACTCCCTGAGCGCAATCAAGTACGCCAAGGTCAAGTGCGTGCGTGACGAGACCGGTCTGGTCACCGATTACGAGATTGAGGGCGAATTCCCCCGTTACGGCAACGATGACGACCGCGCCGATGATATCGCTGTCTGGCTGCTGCGCACCTTCCTGGAGAAGATCAAGCGCCGCCACACCTACCGCAACTCCGAGGCTACCACCTCTATCCTGACCATCACCTCCAATGTGGTATACGGTAAGGCAACCGGCGCAATGCCGGATGGCCGCGCAGCCTTTACCCCGTTTGCCCCCGGTGCAAACCCGGCTTACGGCGCAGAGCAGAACGGCCTGCTGGCCAGCCTGAACAGCGTTGCCAAGCTGCCCTACCACTGGGCACTGGACGGCATCTCCAACACCCAGACCATCAACCCCGACGCTCTGGGCCACAGCGAGGGCGAGCGCGTTGAGAACCTGGTCCAGGTTATGGACGGCTACTTTGACCAGGGCGCCCACCACCTGAACGTCAACGTCTTTGGCACTGAAAAGCTGATCGACGCCATGGAGCACCCGGAGAAGGAAGAGTACGCCAACTTCACCATCCGTGTTTCCGGCTATGCCGTCAAGTTCATTGACCTGACCCGCGAACAGCAGATGGACGTTATTGCTCGTACCTGCCACAAGAAGATGTAATTGCTGCGGCGTGACTGTCGACTAGCATACAAGGCCCGCGGCTGCGTTTTGCGGCCGCGGGCTTTTTGGGCAAATGCGTGGTATAATAGTGGAGGAAATGCAGGACTCCAGCCCAGTCACACGTTGAAAAATACGTATACCCCAGTAGGGCGGGGTCACCCGCCCCTGCCACATCCCAAACCCAACACCAACCGCAAAAGAGGTAACATTCCATGGAGCAAAACACCCCCATCACCGGCCGCATCCATTCGGTCGAAACGTTCGGCCTTGTCGATGGCCCCGGCGTGCGGTATGTCCTGTTTGTACAGGGCTGTGCCATGCGCTGCCGCTATTGCCATAACCCCGAAACCTGGCCCTGCACCATTGGGGAGCAGCAAACCCCGGCCCAGGCCCTGCAAAAAGCCCTGCGCTATCGCACTTACTGGAAAAATAACGGTGGCCTGACCGTCAGCGGCGGTGAACCGCTGTTACAAATCGACTTTGTGTCGGAGCTGTTCCGCCTGGCCAAACTGCAGGGCGTGCATACCACCCTGGATACCGCCGGCCAGCCCTACACCACCGCGGAACCGTTCTATTCCAAGTTTGAGACCCTGATGCAGAACACCGACCTGGTGATGCTGGACCTGAAAGCCTTTTACCCGGACCGCCACAAGGCCCTGACTGGCTGCGATAACACCCCCATTCTGGATATGGCGCGCTGGATGGGCGAACATGGCAAATCCATGTGGATCCGCCACGTTCTGGTGCCCGGACTGACGGACGATGAAGCCGAGCTGCGGGAGATGAGCGATTTTATCAAATCCCTTGGCAGTGTGCGCCGCGTGGAGGTGCTGCCCTACCATACCCTTGGCCTGTTCAAGTGGGAAAAACTTGGCATCACCTACAGCCTGGATGGCGTTCAGCCGCCCAGCGAGGAAGCGGTTCAGCGCGCTGAAGAGCTGCTTTGCATCAAGGATTATCCGGATTTCAAAAAGTAAGGGCAATACCGCATAATTCTAAGTGCCGATACAGCGAGCGAGGTGCGGCAGATGCTAAGCCAAAAGCGCAGATAATACTTTGTGTATTATCGAGCATTTTGGCAACGCAGATGCCGTGCCGCAGCCGCCGGAGCGGTGCTTAAGCCGTAAGGCGGGAATTGTGCGGTGTTGCCTAAGGCAAGCTGTGCCGCTAAACGTGAAAATTTATTTCAAAAACAGATAAAAAGTGCTTGACGAACCACTTGAAACATGGTATAGTATACGCATGGTTAGTGAGGACTAACCGACAGGGCCGCTTTTGCTGACGGCGCATGGAATGCCTCCCATCGCCGTGGCCCAGAAAAGGAACAGGTTTGCTCCCTGCTCCTGTCAAAGTCAGGCAGTTCTCCGTTTCAGGTGTTTGCTCTGCACCTTTTTCATTGCCTGCATCAAAACAATATAGCCCTCTCCCCAGCTGCTCCTTGGGAAGAGGGCTTTATTGTTTTGTTTTTATGTGGAGGTTGGGGAAGAATGGGGGCGGGTGGAAGATATAAATTACGGATCCACGGTGTGGGCCGTGCCGGTACCTCTACCGTGTTCCCGCAGTCTGTATTTGCACTGTGTGATTCCACAAAGACTCTACGCTGCCTGGTGCCGGCAAGTCTGGCAGGAAGATTCAAAAACGAAAAAGCCGCGAAAAACGATGAAAATAAGACGCGAACCCAAGATGCAATATATCCTGCTGTTTTTTGATAATTATAGCTAAAATGATTGAAAGCCACATCTTAATATGATAAAATGTAAATATTCATATGACATAAAGAGGAAAGAAAAAAGCTGGTTTTGCCCTGTGGGGAAAAGGCCTTTGCGGGCTTGCAGGCAAAACGGCATTGCGGTAGCTTTGCCGCAAAATACTGGTGCTGCCTTATCAACGGGGCGCAGTGGTATGCAGGCCGGCGGGCCTGGGATATGAAGAAAACTTGGAAGAAAAGGGAAACAGGGTATGATTACAAAGCGCGAAAAGCTGCAGTATGTCTATGTCTTTTTAACAGACCTTGCAGCTCTGGCCGCCAGTGTGATTCTGGCATGGCTGATCGTTGGCGGCATTATGGGGCAGCTGCTGCCTTACAGTGTTCTGGATTGGGTTCAGGCGCTGGTTTTGCTGGTGCTGGCCTATACCGTTACATTTTTCTGTTTTGACCAGACGGAAAACATTGTCAAGCGTACCCGCGGGCAGGAAGCCAAACTTTCCATCAAGTCCAACCTGCTGATGATGGTGATCTATTCTGCTTTTCTGACGCTGTCCAAAGCGGTTTTGCAGGATTCCCGCTATTTTCTGGTGGGGGTCGTGTCGTTTAACCTCTTCCTGCTCCCGGCGGCCCATGGCCTGCTCAAAAAGCTGCTGGTAAAAGCCCCTGACAATCTCCAGAACGAAACGCTGGTTGGCATTGTTACCACCGGTGACCGTGCAGGCAAGATGATCCGTGAGATCAGCAACGACTGGTCCCGCCGTGTGTGCGGTGTGGCCCTGCTGGAAGCCACGGGGGATGCAATCGGTACCAAGGTGGAGAATATTGAGATAAAAGCCAATTATGATACCTTTATGAACTGGCTGCGCCGCGCCGCTTTGGATGAAGTGTATATCGATGTTCCGATGGACAGCGGCGAATCCTTTATCCCGTACCTGGAAGAGATGGAAAGCATGGGCCTGACCGTGCATTTCCGCATGCCGTTGCTGGACCGCATCGAGGAAAGCTGCTGCAACGAAACCAGCTCCGCCCGCCTGTGCCGCGATCTGGGCCGCTGCGCTGGCGGCAACCTGGTTACCATGGCCACCGTTGAACCCAAGCTGCGGGACCAGATCCTGAAGCGCCTGATGGATATTTTGGGCAGCCTGGTGGGCTGCATCATCAGCATCCCCATCATTGCCATTACAGCCATCCCCCTGAAACTGGAAAGCCCCGGCCCGCTCTTCTTTAAGCAGAAGCGAGTGGGCCGCAATGGCCGTGTTTTCTACATCCATAAGCTGCGCAGCATGTATATGGATGCCGAGGAACGCAAAAAGGAACTGATGGCCCAGAACGAGATGAACGGCCTGATGTTCAAAATGCAGGATGACCCCCGCATTACCAAGGTGGGTAAGTTTATCCGCAAAACAAGCATTGACGAACTGCCGCAGTTCTTTGATGTTCTGCGCGGAGATATGAGCCTTGTCGGCACCCGCCCGCCCACGCTGGACGAGTATAAACAGTACGAAAGCCACCACAAGCGCCGCCTTTCCATGAAACCGGGCATCACCGGCCTGTGGCAGGTCAGCGGCCGCAGCGATATTGAGGATTTTGAGGATGTTGTCAAACTGGACGTTCAATACATTGATAACTGGAGCCTGTGGGGCGATATAAAGATCCTCTTCAAGACCGTATGGGTCGTCTTTGCCGGCCGGGGGGCAAAGTAAATCGTTAAATGCGTGGCATGGCAACCTAAAATATAAAAACATCAATCCGGAACCCATTCTTTCAACACAATAAGCGGAGCAGGGAACTGCTCCACTTTTTTACAACAAAAACGCAGGAGGTACTTTGATTATGGCTGCAACGCAAAACAGGGATATGGGGAGCGGCAGCATTCCCAAGCTGCTGGCCCAGCTGGCACTGCCCGCGGTGGTGGCGCAGGTGGTAAACCTGCTGTATAACATTGTGGACCGCATCTATATCGGCCATATGCCGGAGGTCGGCGCATCCGCGCTGACGGGCGTTGGCCTGTTTACCCCCATTTTGATGCTGATTACCGCGTTTGCCATGCTGTGCGGCTCCGGCGGCGCGCCCCGCGCGGCCATTGCCATGGGCCGCGGCGATGACGATGCCGCCGAAAAAATCATGGGCAACTGCTTTACGCTGCTGCTGATTCTGGCGGCTGTGCTGACCGTTGTGTTTTATTTCGCTGCGCCGTCTCTGCTGGTGCTGTTCGGTGCCAGCGAAAAAACGCTGCCTTATGCGCTGGATTACGCCCGCATCTATATCATCGGCACCATTTTTGTGCTCATCGTTATGGGCATGAACCCCTTTGTCACCACCCAGGGCTTTGCCACATTCAGCATGATGACCACCGTGATCGGCGCTGTGTGCAACATCATCCTGGACCCCATCCTGATTTTTGCCCTCAATATGGGGGTGCGCGGTGCCGCCACGGCGACTGTCATCAGCCAGGCGGTGGGCGCGGTGTGGGTGCTGCGCTTTTTGACCGGCAGCCGCACCAGGCTGCGCCTGAGCGTGAAAAACATGCCGCTGGTGGGAAAAGTCATCGGCCCCTGCCTTGGGCTGGGCGTTTCCACCTTTGTGATGATTGCCACCGAAAGTATCCTTTCCATCAGCTTCAACTCCAGCCTGGCGCGCTATGGCGGCGATATCGCCGTCGGCGCCATGACCATCATCACCAGCGCCACCCAGCTGCTCAGCATGCCGGTGCAGGGACTTTGCCAGGGCGCACAGCCCATCATGAGCTTTAACTTTGGCGCGGGCAAGGGTGACCGCGTCAAACAGGCGTTTCGGTTACAGTTCATCATCTGCGTGGCATATGCAGCCGCGTTCTGGGCCGCCTGTATGCTGGTGCCCCAGATGTTTGCGAGCATCTTCTCCACCGATCCGGAACTGGTGCGGTACACGGCCTGGGCCATGCGCGTTTACATGGCGGGTATTTTCTCCACCGGGTTCCAGGTCTCCTGCCAGCAGAGTTTTGTGGCGCTGGGCCAAGCCAAGATCAGTCTGTTCATGGCCTGCCTGCGCAAGCTGATTTTGCTGATTCCCCTGATCTTTATCCTGCCCCTGATTCTGCAGGACAAGGTTTTTGCTGTCTTTTTGGCCGAGCCGGTCAGCGATATCATCGCGGCAACCGTAACCTGCAGCGCATTCTTTATCCGCTTTAACAAGATTCTGGCCACCAGCCAGAAAAAGGCGTAAGAATTTGTGGGATACCCGTCTCCCTGCAGTGTATTTTATAATGGGCAATCAACATTTGCCGTGCCTCCCACCCCGTAGGGGCGCACTCTGCGCCCGCCAACCTAAAAGGATAACGATTTTACCCAAAGGCATGTGCCGGAATCCCGCACATGTCTTTTTGTTTGCATCATAGCAAACTGTTTACCCGGCGCACCAAATTTGCTCAGTTGCCCTGCCTGCCGCTGGCGAACAAATTTCCGCCAAAACTCAGCATTTGGCGCGTCAACGGTCAAACAAGGTGCGCGTTCCCCCGAAACTGTATCCGATAAAAAAAGCAAATTACGCACAGCCAACCTCAAACCCGGCGGGGCAGGGGATGGCAAACGGCGGATTTGGTGTTATAATTTCCGTGGAGTAAGAACGCTGGAAAGCCAGTGGAAAGGAACCGACCATGAAAGGCAAATGGATGAAAATAGTACGGCAGTATACGATCATCACGCTCGGCATTAGCATGATGGCGGTGGGGGTGTATTTCTTCAAATTTCCCAACAACTTTGTCTTTGGCGGTGTGACCGGCGCGGCGGCACTGGCTGCCAAGCTGACCCCGATTTCGGCCAGTGAGTTTTCCGCCGTGGTCAATATGTTGATGCTGCTTCTGGGCCTGATTTTTTTGGGCAAAGAGTTTGCGCTGACCACCGGTTATGCCACCGTGGTGCTTTCGGCGGAATTGATGCTGTTGGAAAAGGCCTGCCCGCTCAATGAGCCTTTGTCGGACCAGCCCATGCTGGAACTGATTTTTGCCATTGCGCTGCCTGCCATTGCTTCGGCATTGCTCTTCAGCGTGGGGGCTTCCAGCGGCGGCACCGATGTGATTGCCCTGATCGTGGAAAAATACACCCACCTGCACAGCATTGCAGCGGCGTTGTTTTTGACCGATCTGGTCATGGTGGTGGCGGCCTGCTTTGTGTTTGACCTGCACACCGCGCTTTACTCTTTCGTCGGCCTTACCGTTAAATCCCTGATGATCGACGTGGTTTTGGAGCGCATGAAGATGTGCAAAGCTATCTTGATCGTCTGCGACGACAAGGAGCCGATCTGCGACTTTGTGAATAAGGAACTGGAACGCGGCGCAACATACACCCCCTGCAACGGTGCATACACCAACCAGCCGCGCTACATTATCTATACCACCCTGACCCGGCACGAAGCAATGCAGCTGCGGGAGTTTATCCACAAGGAACACCTGAACGCCTTTATGTCCATGCTGAGCACCACCGAAGTGTTCGGCAAGGGTTTTGATAACGCCTGAAAACCTGCACATACCGCACAGTTCAAACGCTGTGCGGTATTTTTTGTGCCGAAACGCTTGACAGAAATCCGAACCCGGACTATAATGTAAATCCGAAATCGGATTATAACACATCACACAGCGGTGCACAAATAAAGCATCGCCGTTTTGCTGTGAAGAATAGGAGAATGATAGTGTAATGCCGGAAGAACACCATCTCACTGCCCGAAATCTGTTGGAACAGATGAACCGCCAGTTCAATGAATGCAACGCCCTTTATCATGAGCTTGCCGTGCATTACGGTGTTTCGGATACCGTGTTCTGGCTGCTGTATACACTGTATAACAGCAGCGAACCGCAGACCCAGAACCGCCTGTGCATGGAATGGAACCTGCCGAAGCAGACGATGAATTCAGCCGTGGCTTCGATGGTCAGGCAAGGACTGTTGGAACTGGAACCCGCGCCGGGCCGTTACAGCGGCAAACTGCTGCACCTGACGCCAGCCGGGCGGGAACTGGCAGCCAAAACTGCCAAACCCGTGTATAGCGCAGAACAGGCGGCACTGGAACAGCTGGGCATGGCGGAGGCTGAACATTTCGTCCGCCTTGGCCAGGAACACCTGAACGCCATCCGCACGGAATTTAACAAAATTTTACAACAGGAGAAAGTATGAATCAGCGCATCCAATTATCGGACCATTTTACCACATCGCGCATCCTGCGCTTTGCAGCATCCCCTATCATCATGATGGTGTTTACCTCCATCTACAGCGTGGTGGATGGATTTTTCGTTTCCAACTTTGCCGGCAAACAGGCATTCGCTGCCGTCAATCTCATTATGCCGTTTTTACAGGCATTTGGCTGCATCGGCTTTATGCTGGGCACCGGCGGCAGCGCTCTGGTTGCTATGACGCTGGGCACCGGCAACAAAAAGCGCGCCAATGAGCTGTTTTCCATGCTGGTCTGCGCCACTGCGGTGCTGGGCGTGATTTTTACGGTGGTTGCCCTGCTGGTGCTGCGCCCCGCGGCTGTTCTGCTGGGGGCCACTGCGGAACTGCTGGATGACTGCATCTTGTACGGCACCATCATCACGGTGTTCCAGACGGCGTTTATGCTGCAATTTTTGTTCCAGAGCTTTTTCATCACGGCCGAAAAACCCAAGCTGGGCCTTTTCTTTACCGTGGCAGCCGGCCTGACCAACATGGTGCTGGACTTTGTGTTTGTCGGTGTCATGGGGCTTGGCATCACCGGTGCCGCAGCTGCAACGGTGATTAGCCAGCTGATCGGCGGCATCGGCCCCATGTTCTATTTTGCCCGCCCCGGCAACGGCAGCCTGCTACACTTTGTGCGCCCGGTGTTCAGCGGCAAGGCGCTACTTAAGGCCTGCACCAACGGCTCCAGTGAACTGATGACGAATCTGTCCGCCTCTTTGGTAGGCGCGCTGTACAACTGGCAGCTGCTCCGCCTGGGCGGCGCCGATGGCGTGGCCGCTTACGGCGTTATCATGTATGTCAGCTTTATCTTTGCCGCCATCTTTATCGGCTATGCCCAGGGCTGTGCCCCGGTTGTCAGCTATCATTACGGTGCCGACAACACGGACGAGCTAAAAAACCTGCTGCGTATCAGCCTGCGGGTCATTGCCGTGGGGGGTGTGGCGATGCTCTGCTTCAGTGAGCTGCTGGCCGCCCCGCTTTCCCGCTTCTTTGTGGGTTATGATGCGGAACTGCTGGAACTGACTACCATCGGCATGAAGCTGTATTCCCTCAGCTTCCTGCTCTGCGGTTTTAACATCTTTGGCTCGGCATTCTTTACCGCGCTCAACAACGGCATAGTATCCGCCGTTATTTCTTTCCTGCGCACCCTGGTGTTCCAGGTCACCGCCATTCTCGTGTTGCCCCATCTGCTGGGCATGAACGGCATCTGGCTTTCCGTTGTGGCAGCCGAGATCGCCGCACTGTTTGTCAATGCATTCTTCCTGGTTAAAAACCGGAAAAAGTACCAGTATTAACGCAAAAGATCAGCCCCTGCCTGAGAGATGGCAAGGGCTGATTTGCTTTTAGGCAATACCGCATAATTCTAAGTGCCGATACGGCGAGCGAGGTGCGGCAG
>OJMI01003194.1_pt1 | contig 12693 bp, 11 predicted proteins | sample 1597131 | NCBI WGS metagenome assembly OJMI01 (sample SAMEA2452116, study PRJEB22498) | human gut metagenome | reverse complement strand
CGACCCTATAAAAATTTAAGGACTATGTTCGACCCTACAAGAATTTAAATATCCAGAATATCTTAATGTGAAGATATTCTTATTTTTTTGTTTTCTCGTTCACATGGATTATAATCGTTTATTTTCATTTGGATTTAAGTTAAAATAGTAAGTAGACTTGAGGTGATTTTGTGATTGAACAATTGTCAGTAAAAGATTATGTATTATTCAAATCTTGTATCATAGACTTTACAGATGGAATGAGTGTGATTACCGGAGAAACAGGTGCTGGTAAATCATTATTAATTGATGCGATTGGCTATTTGAGTGGGAATCGTATTAAATCGAATGTGATTCGTAATGGAAAAGACAAGGCAATCTTATCGATGGTTTTAACATCGAATGATAGAGTCAATGCGATTTTAGAAGAGAATGGCTTTGAGGTTGATGATCAAGTGATTATTTCGCGTACGATTTTAAATAATAATAAGAGTACCGTACGCATCAATCAACAGATCACGACACTATCTTTTGTGCGTAAGATTGTCAATCTATTGGTCGATATTCATTCGCAAATGGATACGTATCGTTTAATGGACACATCTGTTCAAATGGAATTGTTGGATAGTTATGCGAAGACTATGGGTTTAAAAGCTTCTGTAAAGGAAGCGTATGTGAAGTATTCAAATGTCTTACATGAATTAGAAACATTAAAAAACGAAGAATTTTCGGATGCCGAATTGGAATTTTTAACGGCACAGCTGGATGAAATTGAGAATGCGAATATTCAAGAAGATGAATTGGATGCATTAAATGATCAGATTCACGCGGCAACCAGCTGGTATAAAAATTCAGAGGATCTTTCGTCTTGTCTATATGAAATTGATAAAGAAAATGGAGCGTTAGATTCTTTATATACTTTATATAAACAAGCTTCAAAATCACCCATCTTAAATGACTATGAAGAATCATTCAAAAATTTATATTATTCTTTACAAAGTGTGGATGAAGAATTAAAGCATATGCGTGATACACATTCTAATGATTCTTTAGATTTGGATAGTCTGCAAAGTCGTCAATATTTGATCAAGAAATTATATCGTAAATATGGTGGTTCATATACGAGTTTAATGGAGTCTAAAAAGAGTATCACAGATAAGATCGATCGAATAATTCATCGTCAGGATGTGTTTGATAAATTAGAGAAAGAAAAAGAAGAATCGTTTACGGCGTATATGAAGTTGGCAAATGCATTGTCATTAAAAAGAAAAGAAGTCTTTTCTCAACTCGAATCAAAAGTAATGGAACATTGTAAAGACTTGATGTTAGAAAATGCTCGCTTTATGATTTCTTGTATGGAAAAGAAACCTTCAAGCAATGGAATTGATGACATTGAATTTCTAGTTTCTATGAATCCAGGACAGGATTTTTCAAGTTTAAGTGCTTCTGCATCTGGAGGAGAACTTTCAAGATTGATGTTGGCATTAAAAGTGGTGTTCCAAGCAACGAACGGCATCGAAACCATCATCTTTGATGAAATTGACACGGGTGTGAGTGGTAAAGTTGCCTTAGCTATGGGTGCTAAGATGAAGGCTTTATCCAAAAATTACCAAGTTTTATGTATTACCCACTTGGCAAGTGTTGCCGTCTATGCCAATACGCATTATTTGGTCAATAAAAAAGCATCCGCAAGTGAAACCATCACAAGTGTACAAGAACTTGATCAAGACAAAACGATTCAAGAATTAGCTATAATGACGAGTGGTGAAGCGAGTCAAAAAGCGAAAGAATCGATGCAAGATCTATGGGTGAAGATTCATGGCTAGAGTCATATTACACATTGATTTAAATGCCTTTTTTGCAAGTTGTGAAGAAATAAAGAATCCGGATTTAAAAGAGTTTCCAGTTGCGGTAGGTTCCACTTCAAAGCGAGGCGTGATTTCAACTGCAAACTATGAAGCCAGAAAATATGGTGTACATAGTGCGATGCCTGTTTATGAGGCTTTGCGTCTATGTCCAGATTTAGTATTGATCCAAGGTGATTATGGCTACTATCGTTCCATGTCAGCTCAGTTTTTTGCGTATTTAAAAACATTTACCCATCAAATTGAACCGGCGAGTATAGATGAGTGTTACATGGATGTAACGGATATTATTAAGCGTTATAAAAGGCCTTTGGATCTTGTGTTTGAAATTCAAAATGGTGTTTATGAAAAGTGTCATTTGAATTGTTCGATTGGTGTTGCGCCCAATCGTTTTCTTGCGAAAATGGCGAGTGACATGCGTAAGCCCAAAGGAATCACGGTTTTAAGAAAGTCGGAGCTTTCAACAAAACTATGGCCTTTAAAGATCCATGAAATGAATGGCATTGGTAAAAAAAGCGTGCCTATTTTAAATGAAATGGGTATTTATACAATTGGTGATTTTGCGGATGAAAAGAATGAACAAAAGATCATACATAGACTAGGAAAATCGTCTTATTCTTTGATTCAAAAGGCAAGAGGGAATTCGAGTGCGACTCTATGTTATTCAACTACACAAAAGAGTATTTCGATTTCTAGAACATATTCCAACGATCTATATTCAATTGATGAAGTGAATAGTTGTCTTGAAAATATCGTTCGAGAACTAACGCATAAGATGCAGCAAGAAAACCAAAAAGGAAAACTTGTTACGTTAACTTTAAGAGATACAGCGTTTCATAATGTGTGTCACAGTATGAATCTAAGTCAGTATGCGAATACGTATCCTATGATTTTTGGGGCTTGCAGGCAATTGTTAGAGGAATATTTTGAACCCATTGGCTATCGCTACATAGGTGTGCATATTGGGTCTTTAAAAGATGCCCAACAGATTGTAGAACAGATTGATTTATTTGAAGCTCCACAAGAAAATACGGATTTTATATTGAATCGTCTGAATGAAAAAATGGATAGTAAATGTTTTATAAAGGCGAGTGATTTATTGAAGAAGGAGGATGCGAGTTGAGTTTAACTTTAGATTATTTTATGGATGAAAACTTGAAGTTATATCAAGATAAAGAGCATTTTCGTTTTAATACGGATACAAAACTTTTAGCTAAATTTGTGCATTTAAAAAAGCAGGAGCGCATTTTAGATATTGGTACTAATAATGCGGCTTTACTCGTTTATTTTGATCAGTTTAATGTCAAAGAACTGGTGGGTGTTGAAATATTAGAACAGACTAGTAAGGTTGCTCAAAAGAATGCAGATATGTTTATCAAGCATCCTGTAAAAATTGTCAATCAGCCAATACAAAAATATGAAGATGATTTGTTTGATGTGATTGTTTCCAATCCGCCATACTTTAAAATGGATGCCAATCAGCTTCCGGAACAATTGAATTTTCGTCATTTAGGAAGAATGGAAGAGAATTTGACTTTGGAACAATTGGTCTTTCATGCGAATCGATTATTGAAGAGTTATGGGCGCTTTTATATGGTGCATCGTCCGAATCGTTTAAATGAGATCAATAAAGTTTTGTATGCGAATCACTTTAGTATTCGTAATTTGCAGTTCGCATATGATCATCGTGACAACCAAGTAAAATCGGTGTTGATTGAAGCAATTAAAGAATCAAGTTGTGACATGAAGGTATTAGAACCAATTTACATTTGATTTGTGTTATAATATTTTTATGGAATTAAAAGATGCATTTGAGGATTATCGCTTATATTTGAATGTTCTACAAAGAAAATCAAAGAAAACGCAACAATCGTATCTTCATGATATTGAGGTGTATTTAAATTTCTTAGGTAAAAGAAATATTTTGTTGTGCGAAAAAATTTCAGTTTTGGATATCGAAGACTTTTTGGATGTCTATGCCGAAGATCACATTGCCTCGAGTGTCAATCGTATGATTGCGAGTATTCATTCTTTTCATTTGCAGATATCGATTGCGCATCCTGAAATCAAAGATGTGTCTTTATTAATTCATGGGATGAAATCATCTAAACATCTGCCTGTCTATTTGTCAGTGGATGAGGTAAAAAAAGTTTTTTCATCTTTTCAAGACAATCCGATCGACCAATATAATAAAACGATATTAGTTGTATTATATTCTTGTGGTTTGCGTGTAAGTGAGCTTTGTGAGTTAAAATTGAATGATGTACATTTGGCGGAAGGTATCTTAAAGGTCAAAGGTAAAGGGGACAAGGAACGTGTGATTCCGATATCTTCGTATTGTATTTCACAGATGAAATATTATTTAGATTCCATTCGTAGTGTTTGGGATGTAAAGAATGTTTCGTATTTTTTTGTGAATCGTTTAGGCCGTCGTTGCACTCGGCAATATGTGCATTTAATGATCAAAAATAAAGTGAATGAATTAAATTTGAACTCTAAAATCTCAGCACATAGTTTCAGACATTCGTTTGCGACACATCTTTTAGATGGGGATGCGGATCTTAGAATCGTGCAGGAGTTGTTGGGGCATTCAAACATTCAAACGACGCAGATCTATACACATATTCAAGATCAGCGTTTAACAAGTGTATATGATCGTTGTTTTCAAAAAATAGAAAAACCAAAGGAGGAGTAGTATATGTCATGTGAAGGTTGTCCTTCTCAAGGAAAATGTGGTAAGAACAGTGAAACATGTGGAATTCAATCGAATCCAGATAACCACATCAAAAATATTATCACTGTAATGTCTGGTAAAGGTGGTGTTGGCAAATCCACAGTTACAGTCATGTTGGCTAAGGCAATGGCTAAAAAAGGTTTGAAAGTAGGTATTATGGATGCCGATATTACGGGTCCTAGTATTCCTAGACTTTTAGCTTTGACAAACCAGCATGCGTATGGAAATGAAAAGCAGCAATTGATTCCAATTGAATCCAAAGAAGGTATTAAAGTGATGTCTTTAAACTTCTTGGTACAATCTGAATCGGATCCAGTGATCTGGCGTGGTCCAGTCATTGGTGGGGTTGTTAAACAATTCTATACAGATGTTGTTTGGGGTGATTTGGATGTCTTATTGATTGATATGCCTCCTGGAACTGGAGATGTTGCCCTAACAATTATGCAGTCCATTCCAGTGCAGGGTGTTGTGATGGTATCTACGCCTCAGCCAATGGTAAGTATGATTGTAGAAAAAGCTTGTCACATGTGTGAGAAGATGGAAGTCAAAGTTCTTGGTATCATTGAAAATATGGCGTATTTGGAATGTCCAAATTGTCATGAAAGAATTGAATTCTACAAGAAGGAAGATGTGGAAACATTATGCAATTCAACTTGTACAAAATTATATGGAACACTTCCTATGTTGGATTTAATTCGTGATATCAATGAATATGATGCATATTCTAAGGAACAACAAGAAAAAGTAGATGCGTATGTAAGTGATATTGCGACTGAAGTCTTAGAAGATATTGTCTAATGGAGTATGTACTTCATCGTAAGTCCAATTGTAAAAAAATAAAAATACGTGTAGTCAAAGGAGTCGTTCAGGTGAGCGCTCCTTTCTATGTTTCTAAAAGGGAAATTGATGATTTTGTCAAAGAACAAGAAACTTGGATCAAGAATCAATTAAGCAAGTATACTGTTTCAAAAGAAAAAGATAAGATTCCCTTATTGGGTAACGAATATAGATTACATTATATTGATCAACGAAAGTGTTATGTTGAAGATTATGATTTATATTTGTATCCAGATACAAAGTTGATTCAACTATTTTTGAAGCAGAATGCCAAAAAGTATATTGATCTTCGTTTTGAATTCTTTTGCGAACAATTACACATACAGGATATTTCTTTACAATATGGCTTTTATAAAAGTAAGTGGGGCAGCTGTACACCAAGTAAACATAAGATTTGTTTCAATGTGAATCTTATATTTATGCCTTTAGAATTTGTGGATGCGATCATTCTTCATGAATTAGCGCATTTGTATCATTTGAACCATTCAAAAGAATTCTATGATTTACTGTGTACTTGGATGCCAAACTATAAAGAGATCATGAAGAAAAATAAAAAGAATCCAATCCCAAATTTGTATTAAAAAAGAGCTCAAGTTGAGCTCTCATTTTTTATACATTAATTGCGGCATGCATTCCTAATGCATCTTTTTCTTTAGCTAGAATTGGATCGATGATGTCTTTGAAGAATTCTTCTGTTTGTTGAACAGAACGTCCAACGAAGTTTTCTGGTTTCATAATGGAAAGAATTTGTTCTTTTGTCATGCCAAATTTTGGATCTTGTGCAATACGGTCAATTAAATCGTTTGGTTTACCTTCTTCTTTAACAACACGACCAGCTGCCATTGAGTGTTGACGAATCAATTCATGCAACTCTTGGCGGTCTCCACCAGCTTTAACAGCGTCCATCATAATATTTTCTGTAGCCATGAATGGTAGTTCTTTTAATAAGTTAGCTTCTACAACTTTTGGATATACAACTAAGCCATCGCTTACATTTAAGTAAAGATCTAATAATCCATCCGTAGCTAAGAAGGCTTCGGCAATGGAAATACGTTTGTTTGCGGAATCATCCAATGTTCTTTCAAACCATTGTGTACTTGCCGTAATTGCAGGGTTGATGGAATCGGCAATGATGTAGTTAGCTAGTGCTGCCATTCTTTCAGAACGCATAGGGTTACGTTTGTAGGCCATTGCGCTTGAACCGATTTGTGATTTTTCAAATGGTTCTTCGATTTCTTTCATATGTTGTAATAAACGAATATCATTACTGAATTTGTGTGCACTTTGTGCAATTTGAACTAAAACTTGTAATACTTGTGTATCGTATTTACGAGTATATGTTTGTCCGCTGACTGCAAAATATTGGTCGTAACCTAATTTTTCACAAATCTTTTTATCCAAAGCTTTAACTTTGTCTGTATCTCCTTCAAACAATTCCATAAAGCTTGCCTGTGTACCTGTTGTACCTTTGCATCCTAATAATTTTTTATTGTCTAATAAATGCTGGATTTCAATGTAGTCCATATATAAGTCTTGTGCCCACAAACTAGCTCTTTTACCTACAGTTGTTGGTTGGGCTGGTTGGAAGTGAGTAAACGCAAGACATGGCATGTCTTTGTATTTTAATGCGAATTCTTCTAATTTTTCTAATACATTGACGATTTTCTTTTGTACAAGCTCTAAAGCTTCGTGCATGATAATTAAATCTGTATTATCACCAACGTAGCAGCTAGTAGCTCCTAAGTGAATGATTCCCTTAGCTTTTGGACATTGTACTCCATACGCATATACGTGTGACATAACATCATGACGTACTTCTTTTTCTCTGGCTTTTGCGACATCGTAGTTGATATCTAAAGCGTGTGCTTTTAATTCTTCGATTTGTTCTTCGGTAATGTCTAATCCAAGTTCTTTTTCTGACTCCGCAAGAGCAATCCAAAGTCTTCTCCATGTCGTAAATTTTTTGTCGTTTGAAAATAATGCCTGCATTTCCTTAGATGCATATCTCTGTGAAAGAGGAGATTGGTAATATTCGTTCATTTGTTCCACCTATTCTAGTTAGTTTTTTCCTAACATCAATATTATATGTGTTTCAATTTTTAAATTCAACTTCAATTGTTGTATAATAAGATAGTATGGAAAAGGAGTAGTTATGAAAACTTTATCTATATTATCTACAAAGCTTAGTGCCTGGGGGCTACACCTAATTGGTAGGGGTGGATCGATGCCTGGGTCGATTGGCTGTAAAGTCGATGCGAATATATTATCGAAATTAAAATTTAATGGTCCTGTCATTTTGGTTACGGGTACAAATGGAAAAACGAGTACGGCCAATATGATTACAGACTTATTTGAAAAGGCTGGATATAACGTGATTTCCAATCGTAAGGGAGATAACTTAAAGGCAGGTATAGTTACTACGTTGTTGACTCACGCAAAACTAAATGGTGAAATCAAAGCCAATGCGGTTGTGCTAGAATGTGATGAATTAAATGTGAGACATATTCTTCCATTTATTCCGGTTACAGATTTTGTGGTCAATAATTTCTTTCGTGATCAATTAGATCGTGCTCGTGAAATGGAACAGTTGATTGATTCAATTGAAAAGGTATTGCCTGCATATAGGGGTCGATTGATTTTAAATGCGAATGATCCCAATGTCGTACGACTCAATTTAGTAGCGAAAAACGCTTCATTCTCTTATTTTGGAATGGATGAGAACAAGTATTCGGTTAAAACGACAAAAGAGGCAAGTGAAGGAAAATTTTGTCCTAAGTGTGGGGCAAGACTTGAATACAGTTATTATCAATATTCGCATATTGGTAAATTTCATTGTTCAAAGTGTGATTTTCAAACGCCGGAAATGGACATTTGTTTAAAAGATATTGATTTGGATAAAGAAACATTTTCGAGTGATGGAATACATTATAAATCTCCATATGAAGGAATGTATTCTATGTACAATTGTGCCGTTGTTTTGAATGTCGCAAAAAATTATGGTATTTCACAAGATTGTGTTAAGTCTGTATTTAGTCATGCGCCTCAGCCTGCGGGAAGAAATGAAACATTCACATCAAAGGAACAGACTTGTATTTTAAACTTGGTTAAAAATCCTACAGGAGCCAATGAAGTTATGAAGGTCATTGAAAAAGATGATTCGGATAAGACAATTGTGATCGTATTGAATGATTGTGAGCAGGATGGCACAGATGTGAGTTGGATCTATGATACTTTCTTTGAAAAGATTATGAAGGATAGCACAAAGGAAATTATTTGTACGGGTCTTCGTGCAAATGATATGGCTTTAAGAATCTATTATGGTGGCTATAAAGGTCCTTTAAGTGTTGTCGATACTTTGGACATTGCCGTAAAAGCCGCATTAGCTACAAAGCGTACGACATATGCGATTGCGACATATACAGCATTACTTCCTACGCGTAATGCGATCAAGAAGGAGATGGGTCTATGAAAGTAGTTTGGATGTATCATGATATCATGGATCTGTATGGGGATAAGGGAAATATGATGGTTCTAAAGAAGCGTTGTTTAGATCGTGGTATTCCTTTTGAACTGGATACTTGTGGTATTGGTGAAGAAAAAGATTTAAGCGAATATGATTTGATTTTCTTAGGTGGTGGTGCAGATAAGGAACAAATTAGTTTAATTCCAGATTTATTATCGCGTAAAGAAAATATAAAGAAGGCCATAGATGAAAAGACCTTTGTGCTTTTGATTTGTGGTGGTTATCAATTGTTTGGTCAATATTATATTGCGGCCAACAATGAGAAGATTTCTGGTTTACAGTTCTATGATTATTATACGGATACGGGAAAAGCTGGTAGTCGTTGTATTGGAAATGTTGTGATTGATGCAAATTTAGATGGTTTAAAAACGCGTATCGTTGGTTTTGAAAATCATGGGGGTCAAACATTAAATGTAACGCATCCTTTAGGAAATGTTGTAAAGGGTTGTGGTAACAGCTTTAATGCCGGTTATGAAGGATTCTATGATGGAAAGATTCTAGGTACCTATTTGCATGGTCCTTTACTTCCAAAAAATCCTGAGGTGGCTGATTTTGTGATTTCAAAAGCACTACAAAAAAGAAATCCGGATTTTAAATATAGTGATTTAAAGCCATTGGAAGATAAGTTTGAAAAGATGGCTCGTGAGGCTGTATTTAAGAAATTAGAGATATAAAAAAAGATGTCATAAGACATCTAAAAACATAGTACATAAGGGGTTTATTATATTTTTTGACTCGAACGATAATGAAGTACTATGTTTTTTATCACTCACTCCTTTCATGGTTTTAGTATATAAGTTATATTGACATTATATATGTCAAATATGTGAGGAATCGTATGAGAAAAATTATTATATCCATGTTCATTGTTCTATCGACATTGATAACGCCTATATCGGCTTATGAGATTGATGAGATACCTGAATATAGTGGCAATCCTTATGTAGAGATACATAATAATGTGCCTATATTCAGTTCGAAGGATATGAATACAAAGAGTTTTGAATCGTACTCGAATCTAGATTCTTTAGATCGGCCACAGGTTGCGTATGCGAATGTGTCGAAGGATCTAATGCCAACAAAAAAGCGAGAAAGTATTGGTTCTGTAAAACCCGCAGGGTGGCATACAGTACGTTATAAGGGAATTGATGGGAAGTATTTATATAATCGTTGTCATTTGATTGGATATCAATTAACGGGTGAGAATGCGAATCGTAAAAACTTAATGACGGGTACGCGCTATTTAAATGTAGAGGGTATGCTTCCGCTTGAAAATGAAGTATCTGACTACATAAAAAAGACAAATCATCATGTTTTATATCGGGTTACACCTATTTATGATGGTGATAATTTGATTGCGGATGGTGTACAGATTGAGGCGTATTCTGTAGAAGATAAAGGCCAAGGTGTATCGTTTAATGTATTTTGTTATAACGTACAGCCAGGTATCACAATTGATTATAAAACGGGCGATTCAAGCCGCTCAAATGACAATATTATAAAGGAATATAAAGTTACAGAGGATACTTCTACTTATGTTTTAAATGTAAAAACACATAAGTTTCATAAGCCAACTTGTGCAAGTGTTCGTTTGATGAATGATGTAAATAAGTTGGAGTCAAGTGAGTCTAGAGATGTATTAATCGCTCAGGGGTATTCGCCTTGTAAAAACTGCAATCCATAGGAGAATAACATGAAAAAAATAGTATCTATGCTGTGTGTATGTGTTTTATCTTTATCTTTATTTGGTTGTTCTAAACCAGAAAATAATGTGGAATTAAAGAAGAATGTTTCTTGTCAATTGTTGGATGTTTTAACCATCACAAATGATACAGATAATTCGACGTACTACTATTATTTGGCAAGTGTTGAAAATAAGGGTAAAAAGCCGTATGACACAAAGAATTTAATTTATACCGTAACAGATGACAATGAGAAAGATATCAGTGTCATTGATAAATACCAGTCTACACCTTCTTATATCATCAATAAGGGACAAAACACGTATATTTATGGATATATTGGTTTTCCAAACAATGATCAAAAAAACTTGGGTCTTTCTTTTAACAACAAGAAACAGTTCTTGCCTTTTAAAGCCTTTGATATTCGTAAGGCTAGTGATAAAAATGTTAACGATTCAAAGGATACAAAATATACTTTCTTTGAGGATGATACACTTCAGATTGGTGTAGATGCATCTAAGGCAAGTTATGTATATGAGAATGGAGAAACAGTATTAAAAAATATTAAGATTACTTATAAGAATAAAACGGATTCTCGTATCATTGTTCCATATTTAACGCCGAGTGCTACTTTAGAAGGTGTCGATCTTAGTAACAAGTATGATTTCGCAAATATGGATGAAATCAAAAGTCATGATTTTACAACGAATGGTATGGCACCTAAAACAAAAAGTTTTAAAGCGGATGTAACTGGGTATGTATTGTATTTCTTGGATAAAAAACAAACTGTAAATACAGAAATTGAATTCCATTTTGAAAAGGCAGCACCTGATTTTACGGATAAAAGCACCAAGCCTTTTGTGGTTCATATGAATTCGAAGGCATTTGGAAAATCAAACACATTTAAGATTGGACTTGAATAAGTCCTTTTCTTTTTGGTTCACTTTGTTTATAATCTTTGTGGTGATGTATATGTTAGAAGAAAAAGGATTAGTTCTTGAAGGCGGAGGCTTTCGAGGTATGTATACTAGTGGTGTAATCGATGTATTTATGGAAAATCACATTGATTTTAACCAGGTTGTTGGAGTTTCTGCAGGTGCTGCCTTTGGCTGCAACATCAAATCTAAACAGATTGGAAGAGCTTTGCGCTACAACAAGCGTTTTTGTAGAGATCCAAGATATTCAGGATTAAGGAGTTTTATTAAAACGGGAGATCTTTATAATAAAGAGTTTGCGTATGGGGTCGTGCCTACGATATTGGATCCTTTTGATACAAAGGTATTTAAAGAGAATCCATTACGTTTTACCGTTGTATGTACAGATATTCATACGGGAAAACCTGTATATCATGAAATCAAAAATGGAGATGCTCTAGATATTGAGTGGATTCGTGCATCTTCATCGATTCCTATTGTTTCAAAGCCTGTTAAATTAGATGGATATGAATTATTAGATGGTGGTGTCTCAGATTCGATTCCAGTGGATTGGATGTTGAAAAGAACAAAGAAGACAGTTGTAGTTTTGACAAGAGATCATACTTATCAAAAAAAGCCAATGAAATATATAAATATTATAAAGAAGGCGTTTAAGGAATATCCAAATCTACAACACGATTTAGAAAATAGACATATTGTATATAATGAAACATTAGATAAAATCGATAAGCTTGAAAGGGAAGGACAGATATTTGTGATTCGACCCTCTAAACCAATTGCGTGTGCGATGATTGAAAAGGATCCAAATCATCTACAAGAAATTTATGATATAGGTAGACGTGATGCGTTGAATAGTTTAGAAGAATTAAAGAAATATTTGTGAAGCGTTTCACAAAATGGCTTGTGATTTACTAATAAAAATATTTTAGGAGTGATACATATGAATTTCTTTAAAAAGCCAGGACGCATTCTATTATTAATCATGATTGTATTAGCTGTAGTTTGTCCGTATCGTGTTCATATGTATAAAACGAAGATTGAAGAAATCAAATCTGGCAAACTAAAAATCAATGATATGCAGTATGCTGCTGATGATCTACATCCGTATTCAGCTTATTTAATGGCTGTCCCATATATT
>OJMI01003188.1_pt1 | contig 12706 bp, 9 predicted proteins | sample 1597131 | NCBI WGS metagenome assembly OJMI01 (sample SAMEA2452116, study PRJEB22498) | human gut metagenome | reverse complement strand
CCCCGTATTCATATATACGTTCATTAAAGTAAAGTCAAAATGAGGGAAGAAAAGAAATGGCTGCGCCATGAAAATGGACTCAGCCATTTTTCTCTTTTGTCTGCAAATCTTGTAAGCAATCTGGTTGTAAAGGTCAGTCCCCAACGGCCACTTCAATCAAGCACCAAATACCTCACTTGGAATCCGAAAATATCCGTGAATCCATCCTCAATTTTACAGCCCATTTTGGCGAAATAAACCCCGACATGCCCTATCTTTGCAGACGAGGTCAGTCAGGGCTCAAAAGGGAGATTTTTGCCTTTTTTCCCTCTGTTCGGAGAGGGACGATGAAAAAAAACGTTAAATCTTCGATTTTTCGCAAAAAAACAAGTAAATTTTTGAGCGGTCTATCTTTTAAGCCATAAACTATTGATAATCAACTGGCATAATATGCTGCATCGGAAATGCGCCGCAATTTCACAAAAGATGCTATTGGGAACTAAATTACATGCTTATATCTCACCATAAATTTTATTATTGGATGGAACATTAAAGTCCGACTCTTGCTATGAGCCGGACATAAAACGCCAATGCTTATATTATGAATATCAAAAATCGTTATTCAAATATTTTTGAGACATGCAAAAATAGCATAGGATTTACCGGAAACTTACTTTTGCCGCTGAAGAAGAAATCATATTCTCCAATATCAGTTGAATGTATGATTCCTTTTGGTCTCCCTGAAAATAGATATGATGCTCATTGAACTTCTTCTGTTTACTGTTCAAGTCTAATTCCGGGAAATCAACCCAATGCTTCACATCTTTCATCTCAGTATTCGAGATAATATAGCTATTCAAGGTAATACTTGCATCGTGCAATCCTGGTTCTATATCCTCACGGATAACTTTATGCAACTGAATTTTACTATCAGAAAAACCGTTTAGGTTCCTTATGCCTTTGGGATCTATAAACGACACATACTGATGCTCGCCTACGACAAGCCATACAATGAAATCAGGATAGAACCCGCTGTCATCAAAGAATCCGATACCTTTACGGCTCTTGTTGCGAAGCAGATACAACGATTTATCTGCAAAAAAGCTGGATTATTATCAAAGAACCGTTGCATATCACACACAAAATCACGTTCGCCCTTGTTCAAAGCCACAGGCTGCACTTCAATGAGGTTGCCGAGTTCCTTGTGGTTGAAGTTCGATTCATTCAGATACAGTAAGGGCTGATACAAGTGTCCTGCTATATACAGAGCCTCAAAATCATTCGAATTTGCAATCCTGATTGACTTTGAGAAAGTGCCTTCAGTTAATTCCTGTTTTAGCTTATTGATTGCCTTGCAGAATCCAGCCTCATCCTCGTTCTTGAACAATTCCTTGTGCATAAGAACGCGATATTCCTCCTCAAAATTGGGATGGCTACTGTCAAGGTATGCAGTCTCCACATTCTGGCTCATCCAACGGCTTTTCGCATTGTTATAAACCTTCTCCACATAGCCCTTCAACAGAGTGACAAGAATATCATGCCACATAGCCGTCTGGCTGCCAAAATCTGTGAACAACATCTGGGGTTCGGGAATAAACAGCGTATACCAACTGCTATCCATAGCAACCTCCCGAATATCTTCGGAAGAGACGCACAGATTATACCAGCTACGCTCATTTTTGTAGTCTACTATAGCAAAATATACCTTGTTCCAATCAACGAATGCGAGATGCTCCGGTGTTAATATAGCTTTATGCAAGGTAGTATTTGTCTCGTCAAGAATACTCTTTCGACCCGCACTGCGCATCGCTTGTATTTTGGGATAATAATCAAGCGTAACAGGTGTGTTACTCAGCATACCTGTTTTAATTATTACCTTCTCATCCTTCTTGAAATCACAACCGTCTTTTACTTTCAAGTATTTCAAACGCTTTCCTCTGAGATTGGCGACAGGCAAGACCGGCAGATCAAACTCCTCCCAATCCGAATCATTTGTCGGCAGGCCTTCATCTTCGATGAATTGCTTGAACTGCTCCATATAATCGGCCTTAATACCAAAAATATTGAGTGTCTCAAGGTTATGCATGAAACGAGGCTTGCTTTCAGGCTGAAGAGACGGATCCAAAACAGAGGAGCGTTTCAGCGAAAACCGATAACCCTTCAAGCGTACTCCTCGACCGAATAGCTGTATAATCTGACTACCTTCCGATTTGCCCACATTGAGCAAGCCCATGGTAGAAACACGCCACGACGACCATCCTTCCGTGAATTTCTTGCTACCTATAAGAATATTCAGACTGCTGTCGGGTTTGTTGATAGTGGCAAAAAGCGACTTTTCGGTAAAATCCTTGCTCATTACGTTAAGTCCGGCCTCCTCGCATTTCTTGGCAAGCGTACCACTGTCTCCAACATTGATAATGCCGAAGTATTCTCCATTACCGATGCGCATACCGATTTCGCCGTCCTTTCCTTTCAAGTTATCAAGATGCAACTGTGCACCTGCAACCGAGCAATGGAACACAAGCCCGAGCATATCATTGTATATACCTTCTGCCTCATGTTCCGGCAGGTTGCGCAGGTAGGCAAACTGACGCGCAAAAATAGGATGACCATACTTGTCATTCAAGCCGTCACTACCATGCAACAGATGGTCTATATTACTGATCGATGTCTGTTTATTTGCAATGAACTGCTGAAAGAATTTCAGGATAAAGACAATGTCGCTGACTTCCTGTGACCCGATACTTTTATCAGCAGTCACCGAGCCGCCGACAAAGACAGCAAGCGGATTTTCCAGAAGAAACGGACGTAAATCGGCCCGATTATCACGATACAGGCGCTGTTGCTCATAGAAGTTGAGCATACAAGCTGTCAGGTACATGATGAGTAGATTGTCGCTGAGCGAACTACCCCAATTGCTATTCATGTTTAGAATCTGGTAATCCTTGCCATAGCCATCATTATAGAAATAGCGATAGCTGTAGTCAAAAAGCGTAGCCTTGCCGTATTCGTGGAGCATATCCTTGCGTTTTGCTGCATTGCTGATTGCGGATATCGATTGACCGAAAGTCGCGCTATACTCAAACGAGAATCCTGTCTCACATAATTGATCGCGTCTTTGCTTCCATGCCTCACCGCCCGACCCGCGATGCCCTTCATCCACCAACACCAGGTTGTTACCCTCAAAAAAGCCCACAGCCACCGTCTTGTCTCCGTCGGTATCTCCCAGTTTGGTAATCTCAAGGATATCGACATCATGGCCTGCAAACAGTCCACTTGCGGTATTCTTGTTGAATACGCCGGCTCCGATGTTACTCTTACGAAATTCTTCGAGGTGCTGGTTTGTCAAGCCCTCATTCGGCGTAATAAGAATGATACGATTGGGCTTTTGGCGATACTTCTCGGCATAATGGCGATATTGTAACACATTTACATGCATGAGCAATGTCTTGCCCGAACCCGTGGCCGACCAGAAAGCCACCTTGTTCAGGTCGGCTTCCGTGAAATCGGTCATACTGTGATAGGTCTTCGGATCGGCATTGAAACTCAACCGAAGATACGTGTTGATATCGGCAAGCAGCTTTTTCCTGTCGCTGAAATATTTGTCGAGATATATCTCCGTGAACAACAGGCTGAGGTACTGGAAATATTTCCACCTGACCTGAGCCTCGCGCTTCTCGCTGATTGCTTGGGTATGACGATATATGTTCTCGTCATAGGCCAATAACATCTCTTCGGTTAGCTCGCTGGTTGCAAACAACCGTGACAGAAGTTCTCGGTAGAAGTACGACACGTTATTTTCGTCCCAACCTTCCAATATGGGATCTTTCAAATGTTCGCTGAGGGCTTCCAGACTGGTTGCGCCGAACAGCGAGAGTATATAGCGATTGAGGACAAGCGAATTGCTCAGCTTGCCTTCAACCTGCGGTTGTCTTGTTTGTCTTTGTCCTCGTGGCATGATGCGTCCTCCGGTTTTAGCAATCTTCAAACATGCGTTTTGCAAACTCCTGCTCCGTGAGAACCACTTTCCATTGCTCTCCGTCGGTGCGCAGATTCTCCAGGTTGTTGTCGCCGTTCACATAGATGCGGTCAAACTCCGTGTCGCGCGTAGAATAGCTCATACGACGGAAGGAGTCGTTCAACGCATCATTGTCCACCGTGTCGCAATCACGCCAGATGACCAGTGTGCGCTCTCCGCTTCGGGTCACACCCTCGACCGTACAGATACCTTTCTTAGGATAGAGGATACTTACCACATTCAGACCGATCAGGTAATTGAAGGTTTCGATTACGTCGATCTTCTCCTCACGGGTTTCGTTCTGTCGGGTGATGCGCAGCTTCATGTTCCAGGGGTTTCTGAACCACTTCATATTGAAGAGCGAATCGCGGGTCTCTATGTCGAGCATATAGCCCAACACATAGCCATCATAAAAATCAGCGTTATCTTTGCTGATATTTGCCGGCTGTATGGTGAGGTTATTGAGCGTATCTTCATACTGCTCCAAACGCATATATTTGAAACAATGGCTGCAGCCCTCACGTGACACAGGCTTGCCTCCGTCCCAATCCTTGCTGTAAATTACCTTTTGAATACGAGGCTTGGTTACCGTATCAAAATATTCTCCCATTTCACAAAGAATATACTTGCGCTTGCCTCCATCCTTTCGGTTAAGATTGATAACAGCATGTCCCGTTGTACCAGAACCTGCAAAATAATCAAGGATTAACGAATATCGCTCTGCTCCTGATACAGTCAAACAATCTTCTTCTGCAAATATTGATTTTGGATAAGAAAAGACTTCTTGCTCTCCAAAAATTCTTTTCAAAAGGTCCGTACCATGTTCAGTTGCCGAATATTTTGAAGAATCCCAAAAAGTTGTAGGTTGGACACCTTCATTCTTTCTTCTACGACGATATATAAAGTATCGGCCATCTTTCTGCTTTTCTGCCTTAAACTCATCTACCTCATTTACAGCACGTTCTGCGCCAAAATACCAACAACCTTGACTTCCATCGTCTTTAATGGGGTATATTTCTATTTCATTTTCGAGCAAAACATCTTTGGTTATGTACTCTTGACTTACTTCATCATATTCCATTGCTGGTATTCGCATTTTACCACTATCTGTATTCAGCCAAATAGGATAGTACATTGTGGGGCGATTTTGTCTGAAAGAATTTGAACCTGCTTTTCGAAGTAATTCCCAAAAGAATACACCTTTTTCATCGCTTTCCCGATAACGATTATTCTGGTCATCAGAATGTTGCAATCTGTTAATTGCAGTAGACACTTCTTTTCTTGAAAAATAAGCATATTCGTGAGAAATGGCAAAACCGTTAGGAATCGGTCTTCCCGATGGTTTTATACGGATCCCTACAACCATAGGACTTTCGTTAAAAATACTTTCGAGTAAAATTCTCAATCGACTCCCTTCAACATCATCTATGGTAGTACATTGAATGCCATCCTTTTTAAGCAACTCTTTTCCTTCTAATAGTCTATCATTCAATAATGTCATCCAAGATGAACGTTTATAGCTATTTTTATAGGCTATTTCAGATGCAGAAGTATTGTATGGTGGATCGACATAAATACACTGTATCTGTTCTTTATACTTCCCCTGCAACAATCCTAGCGCCTGAAAATTCTCGGAATTAATCAGCAAACCATCGCACTGCTCATCGATATGATCGATAGAGGCGAGCAACGCATTTTTGAACTCCGCCGGAAAGAATTTCGTGTCGAGCACAAGGAAGGGATTCTCCTTGAGAAATTCCACTGTCAGGGGCACGGAATACGATGTCGTGAGCTGGTCGTGCTCAATTTCATCAATAGCAAACAGGCGCACCCATTCCTCACGCTGTGCATCGTTGGCGGCAATCTCGGCGTAGAATTTTTCCGGCACCCGATCGAGCGTGATACAATAGTTGGATTCCACGACAAACTTCTTTTTCAGCCACAGCCGTTTCTGATAATTCTCCAACGAAGCAAGGAAGGTAATGAGCTTCATGCCCACCCTCTTTATGGCCTTGATTACGGTGAGATGCTTCAGAAATTCATCGGGCGTGCGTGCATCGATATCGTCGATAACCAATATTTCGTTCTTGATGTAGAAATCGAGCTCGCGCGAAAGGAAACCTCCGAGATCCTTGTGAATAAAGTAATCGAACGTATTGCGGGCGACATAGGTATTCAAATGTTTTTGCAACAGGGTACGGGTTCGGTCGCTTTCGGTTGGACGCAGGGCAAGGAGAGAGATAAACTCTTGGGGAACAGTGTCTTTAATCACCTCAAAAGCCGCCTCAATAAGAGCCTTTTGCTTGGTTGCCTTCGGGTACAGTTCGTAGGTGAAGTATATATGCAACGTATTGCCGATAACTTCGACAGGCGTCTCCTCGCACAGCGCAAAACGACGCTCCATATTGTTCTGGGCCACATTGTTGTTTTGCTCAGTGGTAGCCTCACGCAAGGTAAACTCGCAGAATTTATCGCCATCGACAGCAAAACGGTAGTTGCGGAAATACTCGGCCGTCTTGATATAATACTGGTCGGCATTGGCCCAATACAGTTTCACCTCCTCGCCCTCGTAGGGTATGGCATATACATCCTTCTTGTAGCGGCGCTGGGAGATGAAATCTCCACCATCGTAATAGCGGCCAAAGAATATGGTAAGATGCGAATACACTTCGTTTTCCAGCTCCTCACTATTGCCGCATCGAGCTATACGTTCCTTAAGCTCTTTTACTTTGGGAGCATCGTCGGGGTTCATGCCCGCCGCCGTCAATGTAGCAACCAACTGCGTTAGCTCCTTTTTCACAGCCTCGGCATCATTGGAGGCATTCTCACGGATAGCCTCGGTTACCTGCCAGCGCAGGTCGTTGTTGAGATAGGACTCTATTTGGTCACGCTTCTGGTTCATAATACGATAGATGCCGAAATCCAGGTCTGCCTGGTCAAGCATCAGCACCGTCTTCATTGTTGCTATGAACTTGTCAAATTGTGTTGCCATATGGGTTTATTTAATTTTGATTCTTTATGTTATATTATCTGCCAAGCTATGGTAAACAGATGTTCTTCTTCTGCTGCTTTATTCAACGAGTTGTCAATAGCAGCAATAAGAGCATCTCGACGCACCATGATCTCATCTTCAAGTGAAAACAACTCCTGACGTTTCTGCCGCTGGTTACGTTGAAGCGCAAGTATCTCGGATTGTAACTGACGGCGACGATGGTCTTCAGTCTCTTTTCGGAATTCCCGTTCACGTTCCTTTATCTGTTTCTTCACGTTACGCAACTCCTCTTCGAGCGAGAAAGTTTGATCTTCGGCCCATTGTTCGATCTTGGCACTCTCTTCATCGATAAATTGCTTGTCGCGCATAGCAATGCTTTCATTCAGGGCTTTTCGCTTCGAGGCCATCTCCGCCGGTAAAAGCGTATCATCAATAACAGGCGAAATACCCTTTGCAACATGCCCACTAATCGACATCAACTTCTCAACAAAATCGTCTGGCATGACGCGGCCATCGCTATCGACAGCTGTGGCAATGATACAATCTTCATCATCCTTTGGCGCATGATAATGCACGACCTTAACAGACAGAATTCCATACTTGCCAACCTCGTTTTCAATTACAGAGATCTTCTCGGGGGAATCGGTATAATTGAACACAATACCGGCTGTGCCCGATGTATCCTGCCGTTTTGCCTTTGCAAGAAGGTATTGTGCCAATGGATGCCCCACACGATAAGTATAGGCATCAGAAATATCTTTACCCATACGGTATGGTCCGGTTGAGAATTGCTGGCCTGCATCGGTAGGACTATGACGTAAAGTAAAGCTATATCGTTTGCTGTCAATCTTGTCTATGTCGCTACCCAGCATGCTTATGGTAAGCTGCCACAATAGTTGATAAAATTGGCTCAAGGCCTGCTCGTCGGCAGATTTACGCACTCTGAGTTTATTGACCACGTCGCGATCAAAATTCTCAATGAGTTGAGTACGGGTCTTGTCAAGTACCTCCTCGATCTGCTGGCGCATTTCTTCTTGCAATAGGTCAAAGGCAGCATCTATTTCTTCGGTGGTACGGCAAGTCTGGTAGATGCCGAGTACACGGTGCTCGAAGTCGATGCCATCCATTGTGCTACCCAGCACTTCATCGCTACTACCGAATACGCCTTTGAACAAGTTGTACTTCTGGTCAAGCAACTCATATACGCGCTGGTCGGCACGATTGGCTTTATTGATGAAGTTGACCACAACCACATCGTTTTTCTGCCCATAACGATGACAGCGGCCTATGCGCTGTTCCACTCGTTGCGGATTCCAAGGCAAGTCGAAATTTACGAGCAGCGAACAGAATTGTAGATTGATACCTTCGCTCGCAGCTTCTGTCGCTATCATTATCTGCGCTTCGTCCCGAAAATAATCTACAAGGGCCTGCCGTTTATCTGCTGTCAGCGAACCTGTTATGCGAGACGTACCCGCATAGCGTTCTTTCCATGCGGAATATATCTCTTTTGATTCAGGGTCAGTGTTACTGCCATTGAATAGTACTATACGCCCGGCATATCCATTTGCTTCAAGTAATTGTTTCAGATATTGCTGTGTGCGGTTGCTTTCTGTAAAGATGAGTGCCTTCTCAGGCTGTCCATTCTTCCGTTTCTCCTCAAAGGCAATCTTCAAGGCTTGAAGCAAACATTCCCCCTTTGTATTTTCGGCAATGCCCAAAGCGAGAGAGTGAATAACTTTCAGATCTTTGATCTCTGACCGAATTCCTTCAATCTCATCAGCCGAGTATGTACGCCTTCCGTCTTCTTTGTCAAATTCTTCATCTTCTTCATCCGGCCATTCATCTTCATATTCCTCAAATTCCTCAATATCGTTGGAAAGATCGTTCACAAGCATTGCATCACTATCCTCATCAGATGTGTTATCCTTAACTATATTTTCCAAGCGGTCAATAATAGTTTGCAAGGTACCTGCAATGGCGAAGGTTGATGATGATAAAAGCTTGTGCAGAACAAGAGTTATAAGAGAACGTTGGCTGCGAGGCATACCAAAGCACTCGTCTCGTTGCAAATATTCACTCACCATTTCACCCAAGATCTGTTCGTCATCACTTGGATAATATTCCTGCACCATAGCCTTTCGCTCGGTGTATTTTACGTATTCTTGAACATCGCTTCGTAATATACGATGGATAATAGGCTGAATTCGCTCTCGTAAATCTTTATAAGTAGATTCCTTGCGAAGTTCAGTTTTACCGTATCGATCGTTAAAACTCTTAAGTCCCCCGAAATAGCCATCATCTATGATTGAAATAAGCCCATATAGCTCCTTGACATTGTTCTGTAATGGCGTAGCTGTAAGTAATAACTTTTTGTAATTTTTCAGACCCTCCTTCAAAACAATGGCTGTCTTGTTACTTGATTTGTAAACATTACGTAGTTTATGTGCCTCATCAAGGACGACCAAATTCCAGTTTACGCGTCCGATATGGTGAATTTGTTTTTTAGCAAACTGGTAGGAGCAAATTATAATGTGCTCTTTGTCATCAAAAGGATTACTATATGTATCGGAAAGAATACGGTTGAAATTTTTGGACTCCAGAATTACCGATGGAAGAAAAAACTTTTCCTCCAATTCCATACTCCACTGCTTTCGCAGTGTTGCTGGGGCAATAACAAGAATATGGCGATGTCGCTCGGCCCATTGTTGGGAGATAACAAGTGCGGCTTCAATTGTTTTTCCAAGCCCTACTTCGTCGGCAAGGACGGCGCCCATGCTCAACGGAGATTTGAAAGCAAAAAGAGCTGCATCCACTTGATGCGGATTCAAATCTACTTGAGCTTCTGCAAGCACACTGGTAAATTTATCCTCATCACTCGAAGATCGACGACGATCGAGTTGCCATGCAAGAAACTTTTGCTGATAGGCAGTCAGTGTTGGTATGTTATTAATCTTTGCCACAACTTAAATAACTAATCCTCCTTGATAAGAGTTCGCATAGGGACATTAAGTACTTGAGCTATTTGATCTAAAGTCTCAAGATTAGGCTGCAATCTATTGGCACAATAGGCATTGACAGTACTAAAACTCTTGCCAATTTGGGCAGCAAGTTCTTTCTGCGAAACGTCTCTCTCAACAAGCACAATCTTAATTCTATTCAGTTTAGCTCCCATTAACTTCCTGTATTTTGAATTCAAAGATACCATTTATTTGCATAAACATAGCATTCGACTGCATATAATGCTAATTTTTTACTCGATAAAGATAATCTTTTATTCATTCTTCTCAAACAGACTTTATGTTTATTGCGTTTCTTCATAATTATACTGAAGCGACTTATATGTTGCAACAACAAAAAAAAAGACGTCAATGCTCTTGCTATTAATAATTCACTATCACCACGTCTCGCGCTGCTTGCTTTGACTCAATAAAGTCTGTTAGTATCGAGATATCTAACGAGTATTGTCAACTCAGCAATCATCTTTTAGACCAATAGGAGAACACTTTGCCTTTATAGCAATAATCCGCTTGGTAAATTTGTAAAGCCAAAGCCTTTTTTTATTATATTGGCTACGTAATTCTTGATGTTTAAGGTTAACCCTGTTGCAGAATTATGGAAACAATAACTGAATGTAAGTTTGTCAGTCTGGATAAGGTGACCGTTTCACGCTGGGACTCTCCGGAGTAATCCCTTTTGAAATGCAGGAGCAGCACTGCCAAATTATAGCTGCACTCTTCGACAAATATTACCAGGGCGACCCATCTGTTATAATGGGACCGATTCTTCGTGGTATGTATCAATGTCATTGCTGGGCTAGCATCTTCTGGTATGGCCCAGATCGCGAAAACGAACGTGAGCGCATCGGAGCAAAAATCAAGAGCCTTCGGATGGAGCGCCGCATGGATGCTCGGGATGTCGCACAGCTTGCCGATATTGATGCTTCCAATTTGAGTCGTATCGAGAAAGGAAAGTATTCCGCTGGTCTCGACATTCTCTGTCGTATCGCTGCTGCAATGGACTGCCATCTCGACATTGTCCCCAATAGCAACCGCGTAAATATGGCCGGGCATATCATCCCAGAGAACCATAAGAAGTGGCTCATTACTGCCAAGCGTAGTACTTTCCGGCTGGCAGAGTGTCTGGAGAAGTATGGCGAGTATTATTGGCAGCAAAGTTGATATAACGTCAGCCTCGGCGATACCATATACATCTACGTTTCCGAGGATCGTGAAATCAAGTACCGGATGACCGTAGAGGCTATCAATGTCCGCTACGACCGGTGGATGGTCAAGGAGGAGGAATTCTGGGTCGATAAAGACCGTATAAATCAGGACGAGAGCGATACTAAATATGCTCTGTTTCGCCTTGAAGCTACCTCAAAATCCGGTAAACTCACGGAAGAGAATCTTACTAAACACGGGTTTCTCCGTGCTCCTTAGGGCACCAAAGAACTGGATGGAGAACTCCTGAGATATATAGAAAGGAGGTTTTAACTATGGGCACATTCCTGACTTTTGCGCTGGATGAAGGCGGATCCCTCGTCCACGTTGATGACGTTTCCAAAGGCATGAAGTGCGGTTGCCATTGCCCCCATTGCGATGCTCCCCTGTATGCCAAGAATGCCGGACAAATTCGTGAACACCATTTCGCACACGCCCACGGACACGAATGTGAAGAAGACTATTGCATTTTCTTTATTTCGTTATATAGAGCGAGCCCTTTTGCCGTGAGCAGGTATTTTTGTCTCGGGTAATTGGGCTTGTCGGGATATAGCACCTTGAGAAAACCGGCTTCGGAAGCGGGGCTTATATAGTTCTCCAAAAATGTCGGACGATGTTTCAGGCCGACTTTCTCCATTAATACTTTTAACGATAATTGTTCGTTTGATTTTAGCACAAATATCCTTGATGTAAGTTAAGCTTTCGTGTATTGTTCTTTTTCTCCACTGAAAGCTATATCTCTGCAAATTAACAAATGGTCAAAGTTCCCATTTCTATTCTCGTGAAAACTTTCTATGTCATCCAAAAATTCATGGCGCATTAGACTGTAATCGTCCATAGCATTTGGAATAGCCAACCAGTGAATATAGGAAATTTGTAAAATTCGTATCATCTTATATTTAGTCAATCATATTACTTTAAACACTCTTTAAAACGACGTGAGTTCAACGAACTGTAAATGCTCATAAATTTGATAATTAGCAAAAATAGACATACCTTTATAATACTAATAAATAATTACGAACAACAATCACTATGATCACCAAAAGCTAATATACAAATATAGGGGTTTCTCTTTATTTTATATTGTGTTACAAAAATAAATTTTCGAATTTACGTTTGCTGCAATCTGTTTGGCCACATCATTGGACGTTGAGATATTAAACGCTATTATTTTATTTATAAGGTTAGTATTTTACAAATAACAAATAATATATTGTTCCTATAAAAATATATAAATACATTGTGATTGTTCTACTTTTACTCCGATATTTTTAGCATCTATTATAACGACAACTCTAATCACTCAAATACTACAATAAATGTATATACACTTTTTGTTGTAACTATTTTTGTAGTTACATTTTATGTATTATATTTGTTGTATAAATTAAAAATAGAGCGTTATGGAAACTCCGTTTATATTTGGGAAGATCGCTACCGAGAAGAATTTTACCGACCGTGAGAAAGAAACAGCCGACCTGGTTCAGAACTTTA
>OJMI01003171.1_pt1 | contig 12773 bp, 9 predicted proteins | sample 1597131 | NCBI WGS metagenome assembly OJMI01 (sample SAMEA2452116, study PRJEB22498) | human gut metagenome | reverse complement strand
CTGATAAATATAATCCTGCCATAATAAGACCACCACGTTTTGGAAAAAAGGCATTCACGAAAAAAGAATAAATTGGCAGCTTGGCTGTACAGCTCATAAATGGTGTTAAAAGAATTGTCATCTTACGATCTCGCTCGCTCGTTAAAGTCCTTGTTGCCATAACCGCAGGAACTGTACATCCAAACCCGATCAGCATAGGAACGATACTTCGTCCAGACAGACCGATCTTTCGCAGAAGTTTATCCATTACAAAGGCCACCCGCGCCATGTAGCCGCTGTCTTCCAGAAGGGACAGGAAGAAAAACAGGGTAACAATAACAGGAAGGAAGCTTAATACACTTCCTACACCAGTAAAGATTCCTTCAATCACCAGACTATGGATCGCATGATTCACGTGAGCCGCAGTTAATGCCTGATCTGTAAGTACTGAGATTTTATCAATTCCTAATTGCAAGATTCCTTGAAGCCAGGCCCCGATCACATTAAATGTAAGATAGAATACCAAAACCATGATTCCTACAAAACAAGGAATTGCTGTATACTTTCCTGTTAGAACTCGATCGATCTTTTCACTTCGAATCCGTTCTTTACTTTCTTTTGGTTTAACAACGGTCTGTTCACATAAACTCTCAATAAAATCAAATCTCATGTCTGCGATTGCTGCACTTCGATCTAACTTACGTTCTGTCTCCATCTGCTTGACAATATGCTCTAACATTTCCATTTCATTTTGATCAAGCTTTAATTGTTCTAAGATCAAAGGATCTCCTTCAATAGCTTTTGTCGCTGCAAAACGAACCGGAAGTCCTGCTGCCTTTGCCTCGGGCTCCAGCATATGTACTGCTGCATGAATGCATCGATGCACCGCTCCGATTGGATCCTCCTCCTGCTTGCTGTCCGGGCAGAAATCAATTCTTCCCGGCGGTTCATGGTATCTTGCCACATGCATGGCATGGCTTACCAGTTCGTCGATACCTTCATTCTTCGCAGCCGAGATTGGCACCACCGGAATTCCAAGTATCTGCTCGAGCTCATTGACACGGATCGTACCACCGTTCGCCCGTACCTCATCCATCATATTCAGTGCAAGCACCATCGGGATTCCAAGCTCCATCAGCTGCATCGTCAGACACAGATTCCGTTCTAAGTTCGACGCATCCACAATATTGATAATGCCGCTTGGCTTACCTTCAATCAGGAATTCCCGCGTCACAATCTCCTCGCTTGAATACGGGGAAAGCGAATATATACCAGGCAGATCTGTCACTGTTGCCTCCGGATGATTCCGGATCGTACCATCCTTCCGGTCAACCGTCACACCGGGGAAATTCCCGACATGCTGATTGGCGCCGGTCAGCTGGTTAAACAGTGTCGTCTTGCCACAGTTCTGATTGCCGGCAAGCGCAAATGTCAGCTTACCGCCCTTCGGAACAGCCGTCTTCTCGTCATGTACATGAGTGGGATCCGCCTGTCCTAACTCACCAACTCCCGGGTGTTCAATCGACTCATAACGCACAGTCTGTTTTGGGGCTTCCGTTTCCTTTTCATGCACATGATCCACATCTATTTTCTGTGCCTCACTCAAGCGCAGCGTAAGCTCATATCCGCGCACCTTCATCTGTACCGGGTCACCCATCGGTGCAATCTTCTGCAGAGTGACTTCCGTTCCCGGCGTCAGTCCCATATCCAGAAGATGATGCCGCAAGGCACCTTCTCCGCCGACCGCCGTGATATAAGCACTCTGCCCCGGCTGTAATTCATCCATTGTCATCTATCATCATCTCCATCTCAAACATCTCTTATATTTCTACATATTTTACAATCCAAATTACATAATACAACTGAATAACCATCAACGCAAACATTATTACAGGCAGAACAAAAAATAATACAGCATCCGACCGGTCAGTTCCATTGCATTCATCGTTTTTTCCATGTATAATAATGCAAAATATTACAAAATAAGTGGGGGGGTGTACATTATGGATTCAAAACTATCCGATTCACAGATTGTATCGCAGATTTCCGGCAAGCAGCGGATGATTAAATTTCTGAACTTTATTCATCCACTTCTATTTATTGCCATGCCTGCAGCGATTTTCTGGGGCTTTGCAAATTGGGACAGAAATATAGGGAAAGGAATCTTCTTCATAATCCTTGGTCTTCTCTGTATCCCATTTCTGGTCGTACTCGGAAAGTCTGTAAATGCATTGGAACGGAAAATCAAATCTCTGACCGGTGAATACCTTGTCAAAGGCGTGCTTGCAGAGAAGGTACAGGTTGAAAAATACGCACCAAATGAGTATATCAACCCGGACTTCGTGAAAAACTGCAACATTCTTCCAAACTACGATCGTATCTCCGGCTCGGATTATGTATCCGGTACTTATCGCGGGGTTCCGTTTACCTTCTGCGATCTACATCTGCAGTATAAGGATACCTACCGGGATAAAAACGGACGGAAAAGAACGCGTTACCACGCAAAGAAAATGGTTTTCTCTCCGGTATCGTCAGCGGTGCGGCAGAATTTCTCGGCATGAGCCAGAACAAAGTTGAGATGGAGAGCGATCCATTCAACCAGCAGTTCAAGGTCGACACATCCGACCCACAGCTTGCATTTTATATTCTGACACCGCAGTTCATGGAACATATCGTGCAAGCGGATATGATTGTAAATGGCTACACGAATATCGAGTTTAATCAGGGAATCGTGACGCTCGCATTGAACAACGGAACTGATGCATTTGAGCTTGGCAAATATAAAAAGAACGACCATTTCCTTGATGAGGCACGTCAGCGGTTCCGCTATGAGCTTAATTCGATTCTGGGAATTGTTGACGAGATGTTGACGAAAGAGAATCTATTTTAATTTAGAAATAAATGTTTCAGCCGGGACAACCGACTGGTAAACAAATTATATTACAATCCATTTTGCAGGAGGAATAACCACATGTTACATACGATCGAAAATGATTATTTAAAAGTCACGGTATCCGACCACGGTGCCGAGCTTACAAGCGTCTACGATAACGCACAGGATTTCGAGCGGATCTGGTGCGCCGATCCAGCAGTCTGGAACCGTCATGCTCCGGTGCTGTTCCCATTTGTCGGGAAGGTAAAGGACGGTGCCTATCGATACAACGGGAATACATACACCATGAAGACACAGCATGGTTTCGCGCGCGATGCGGAATTCACCTGCATTGCAGAAACCACGGATTCGATCACACACAAGCTTGTGTATTCGGACGAGACACTAGAGATTTATCCATTTGAATTTGAACTGCTGATCACACACCGCTTCGATGCAGAAAATCCTCGTCTCCTGCACGTCACATGGACAGTGAAAAATCTTGGTTCTGATGAGATGCTATATTCCATCGGCGGACATCCGGGATTCCAGATTGCACCGGGACATGCGCGGAGCGAATATTCCATCGCCCTGCCGGATGCAAATCCGCGGCACTATCTCCTGCTTGATGCAGCCGGTTCCGGACTTGCCGATACGAGCAAGAGTTATCCATTCAACGACGCCGGTAACGCCTACGTTCCTGTTACAGATACGTTGTTTGACAAGGACGCGCTGGTCTTCGAGGACGGACAGCTTCCAAGTGTCGGACTCGTCGATGCGGACAAGAAGCCATTTGTCACACTTACCTGCACAGACTTCCCATACGTCGGAATCTGGTCAAAACCGGATGGCCCGTATGTCTGCTTAGAGCCTTGGATTGGGCGTACCGATAACATGGATTTCACCGGAGATCTGAATGCGAAACCGGGCGAGCAGAAGCTTATCGCAAACGCCGAAGCCGTGCACACTTACACGATCGAGTTTCACAGTTCCATCTGAATCCGGCTGCCGCCTCTGCCTTTTGTGACGCGCAGCTTCTGTGGAATATCCATCAGTTCATCCCGGTGGCTGATGATGCCGACCAGCTTATTTTCTCCTGACATGCTGAGTAACGCATCCTTTGTCTCCTCCAGCGACTTCGAATCCAACGTACCAAAGCCCTCATCGACAAACAGTGCATCCATCTGGATACCGCCTCGATTTTCCGCAATTGTATCCGACAAGCCAAGCGCCAGAGATAACGATGCTTTAAAACTTTCGCCGCCTGACAGATTTCCAACCGGGCGGCGTTTTCCTGTGCTGATATCCAGCACCTCCAGATCCAGAAATGTATTGGTCTGTTTTCCAACTGCATTCGTCTGCCGGTACAACTGAAACTGGTTGTCACTCATCGGAAGCAGATGCCTGTTTGCAGCCTGAAGAATGCTGTCAAAGCCTGCTGCCTGAATATACTGCTCAAACGTAATCTTTCCGTTTCTTGTCTGCCCGGATACAAGCGTGTACAACCGATAGCTCGTATCATTTTCCTTCTTTGCTTTCTCGTATGCCACCTGCTGTGCACGGATATTCTGTTGTTTCTCGCAGTTATTCTGGATACGGAATGTAATCGCCTGCAAAGCCGTTCGAAGTGTTTCCACCTGTACACGTTTGCTTGTATGCTCCTGCTGTAACTGTTCGAGATCAACCAGCGTCCGATGTCTGGCATCCTGCTCCTGTTCTAACTGTGACAGTCTGGCGGCAACCTCCGTTACCTTTTTGTCATAATCTGCCAGTTTCGCTTCCTCCGCATGTATCTCTGCATCTGTTGCCACCTGCGCCTGCATTTCCTCTACCGATGCAAACTGGCATGCCGTCAGCTTCTCATTTAATCGCTGTTTTAACATCTGCGCATCGGACTTTTGCTGTTCGAGTGCCTGCTTCTGCGTTGCTATGGACGCCTGTACACGTGCTACCGCCTCATCTGCGGATTTCTTTTCTTTCGCTGCTGTATCAAGTGCTGTCTGAATCTCCGTCACACGTGCCAGTGCATGATTCCCCGCCTGCATGGCGGCTTCCCAATCCGGATACGATAATGTCTGTAATGCTGCTAAGGTCGCCTGTGAAGCAGCCTGCTTCGCAATGAGCGATTGTCGCTCCTCTACAAGCGACTTTCGCTGCTCTGCAAGCCGCGCTATCTCTGTCCCTTGTGCACGTGCAAGCTTCCACCTCGCGCAGCTTCTCACAGTTTTGCTGTAATGTATCCAGCCGTTCTCTGCTTTGCGCAACAGTATCCACCAGCTTTTCCCGCTGTCTCTCGAAGCTTACAATCAATTCCTCTAATGCCTCAACACCACCGATAAACTCAGGTGTCATGTATCCCCGTATCTCCTCTTTTATCTGCTGCCCCTTTGCCTGTACATCTGCCCGCAAAGACGAAGCGCTGGCAGTTGCCTGATTAAAAGCATCCAGTTTTTTCTCTTCCGCTGCCTTTAATTCTTTGCATTGTTCCTCCGTCACAGATGCCTCAACCAGTGTCGCGAGCTTCTCATGATGCGTGGCTCCACACACCGGACACGGTTCGCCCTCTGCCAGATCACTTGCCAGAATTCCTACCAGATTCGCCCGATAAAGTCTGTCTGCATGGGTAAATGCTTCCTTCGCAGACTCATACGCATCCTGCTTTTTCCGATATTCACTCTGTGCTTCCTCTAACTCCTGCTGCTTCCGTCTCCATGCAGGAATCAGATTCTTCGCAATGGATTCTGTCTTTTTCTGGCTGTCCAACAGTTTATCATGCGCCGCCTGTGCCTGCGCAAGCTGCTGTGGCTCTTCCTTCCACATTGCCTGCTGCTCCTGCAGCTCTCCAATCCGCTTCTGTAACGTCTGTTCCGCTGTTCCAAGTTCGACTTCCTGCTGTTCCTGTGCGGCAAGCTGCAACTGGATTTGTCCAAGTTCGTGTTGTAGCATTTCCCGCTCTTTGTAACGTGGTTCTTCCTCGCGCACCTTATCCACGATCTTCTGGCATTGCTCCGCTTCTGGTCGTAAAGCCTCCGTCTCTTTCACTTTTGCATCTGCCATCCCGGCACGTATCTGACAATCCGCAAGCGTCTGCGCGCCATCTGTGATCAGCTGCTTTGTCCGCTCCCATTCATGTTCCTTGGCACTCCATGCATCGTACTCCGGCTTTACTTTATAGGTTGCCTGCTTCGTGCGATCAAGCTGTATCCTTCGTTCTTCAAATAATCCCTTTTGTGATTCTAATACTTCCCGCTCTTCCTTCGTCCGTGCATACCGCTCTAAAATTGCATTGTTATCCTTTGCCGATACGAGTGTGCCCTGTAACTTCTGTAATTCTTCCTCCGCCTGTGCAAGCACAGTTTCTTTTTGCTTTGCTTTTTCTGTATCTTCCCCAATCACAGCTTGCAGCAACGTAAGCATTTCCTCGATATTCCACACCGCTTTGCTGTCCTGCAGCTTCTCCTGCAAGTCACAGATACGCTGTACCACCGACCGCGGTTGTTCTTCCGAATCCTCCACCAAGTCCTCTGCCAAAATTCCAGATATCCCTTCTGAGATCTCCGCTGGCTCCACCTTTACCTCACGGAACGACTGGGAGATGCTCTGCTCCTTTTCCTTGCGCGCGGCAAAACTTACATCCATTCGATTTTTCAGTTTCAGTTCCAGTTTCTTATAGGCATCGGTCTGAAAGATCGTACGCAGAATTTCCGTCCGCTCGTTCGTCTTCGCATTTAACAGCTTCCAGAATTCTCCCTGCGCGATCATCGCAACCTGCATAAACTGTCCGGCATCCATATTCAGAAGCTGAGGTATCGCGCCTGGCTTCTCTTTCGTTCCATCAACGTTTTTCGCACCTTCGAGCGTTGTTCCATCCGGCTGATAAAAGATCACCTTTTCCGCCTGCTCATCCGGCTTACCATTTCGGTTGGTATACTTAAAGCTCGGTTTTCTGCACACATGATAGTCCTTGCCCTGATGCGTAAAATAAAAATCGACAAAGCTTTCCACTTTCTTATCCACGTACTCGCTTTTCAGATTCTTCGTATCGCGGTAGCTTCCGCTCGCTTCCCCATAAAGCGCATAGCTGATCGCATCAAAGATCGTTGTTTTTCCTGCACCTGTATCTCCACAAATCAGGAACAGACCTTTCTCCTCAAATTGGGTAAAATCAATCTCCGTCTGCTCTGCATACGTCCCAAACGCCTGCATTACCAATTTAGTCGGCTTCATAGATTCCCACCTCCTTCGCAACGTCCTTCATCATATCCATTTCCTCTTCGCTGATCTGGGCACCATACATCTGCTTATAAAAATCACCAATCAGTTCCTCATATGACCGGCTCTGTGTTGCCTGTACCACATCCACATGGGAAAGTTCTCGCGTACGGGAATTATCATAATCCAGCTTTATCGTGTTCGGATAATATTGTCGCATGATCCGCATTGCATCCGGGACAATGTCCTCATCCGTCAGCGTTACATAAACAAAATCTTCTGTATGTTCGATTTGATTTTCTTCCTTTACAATCTCTGTAAATGTTCCCCGGATATGAATGAGATCCCGCAGCGGAACGAGCTTCTCCAGCTCGATCGTCACCTGTCCTTCTCCATCCACTGTCACGATTGGCACCTGCTTTGCTCCATCCCGCTCGCGCACGCCGCCCGGAATCTGCTTCACCGGGCCAGCCTCTGACAGAGAATATTTGATCGGGGAACCAGCATACCGCACTTCCTCTCTGCCGACACTCTGCGAGGAATGGATATGTCCAAGTGCCACATAACGAAATGCATCGAAACAGTCATACCCGATTTTCTCTACCGTTCCAACATGCTGCGTCAATGCACCCTCAGAACCGCCCAGTGTTGGATCTTTGCCCTTTCCTGATACAAACTGATGCGCCACTAAAATATTTCTCTGCTTCTGATTGATCTCTGCGTGTGCCAGTACCTCCCGCACCGCATCCTCATACGTCTCGATCTTTGCCTCCGGGAACGCACGCTTCACCTGCGATGCTTTCACGAACGGGAGCTGATAGATATGTACGGCTCCATAAGCATCCTCTATCACATGATGAAATAATTTCCCCTGATATTTGGCAGCGATATGCACATCATTTGCCTCAAACAAGCTGCTTCCAAAATTCAGCCGCTCGTCCGAATCATGGTTTCCGCTGATCATATAGACCTGCAAATGCCGTTCAACCAACTCACAGATAAATTCGTCCAATATCTGCACCGCCCCTTCACTTGGTACCGTCTTGTCAAACACATCTCCGGCAATCAGAACCGCATCGACCTGCTTTGTCTCTGCAATTTCCAAAATCTGCTGCAGGATGTACCGCTGGTCATCCTTCAGATCAAAATCCCCCAATGTTTTTCCCAGATGTAAATCTGCCAAATGTAAAAACTTCATACTCTCACCTCTCCGGTATCTGTTCATTCAACCATGCAAGCACAGCTTCCCTTCCCTCTGCATCAAACGGAAATGTTTTCCTTGTGATCTGCTCCTCCGGTGTCTTCTCATAGCAGGTACTTGCATGCCATATACACACTTCAAAGAAATTCTCGGAAGTCGTCTCGCCACCTTCCTCCACGGGTTCATGCTCGACCGTGAGCTTTGCGATCCGGTACCGCGGTCCATAAATATCGCCCCCCGTCAGAATTCCTTTTGCATTATAAAATGGTAAATCAAATATCACATCGCCTGTAATCACGCGTATTCCTCCCATATGTTTCGTTCTTATAAATTATACTTTTATCATTATAGCATACGGAAGCATATTTTCTAAACAAAAAAGAAACTGATTCATTTTCCTGCATCCATCTATGGAATCTCTTGTCGGTTTGTGCTAGAATAGGTATAAAAATATTGCATAATCGAGGTGCGAAAGATGGATTCCACATTGAAACGAACATGGGCTGAAATCGACTTAGATGCCCTTGCTCATAACTATAAAACATTGCGTGACCGCATTGGCGCAAATGTCAAATTTTTAGGCGTTGTCAAGGCAGATGCCTACGGACATGGCTCCGTACAGGTCAGCCGCCTGCTGCAGGAGCTTGGTGCTGATTATCTGGCGGTCAGCAGCATCGACGAAGCGATTGAGCTTCGCTTAAATGACATTACCATGCCGATTCTGATTCTTGGACATACGCCAAAGGAGCAGGTCAGCCGCCTGATTGAGTACAACATCACACAGGCTGTCACCTGTAAAGCAAAGGCACTTGAATACAGCGAAGAAGCCGTGAAATGCGGTGGCACATTGAAGATTCATATCAAGGTTGACACTGGAATGTCCCGTCTGGGATATCTGTGCGACGGGGATTATTTTGATACTGGTGTGGAAGGTATCTGTGAGGGCTGCTCGCTTCCGGGGCTTTACGCCGAAGGTATCTTTACACATTTTGCTGTCTCGGATGAGCCAGGCGATGCATGCAAAGCCTACACGGAGCATCAGTTCCAATTATTTACTGACGTGATCAAAAACGTCGAGGAAAAGCTCGGCAGACGGTTCGCCATCCGCCACTGTGCCAATACCGGTGCGGTTGCACGCTACCCAGAAACATGGCTCGATATGGTAAGACCGGGACTTTTGTTATACGGCTATGGAGAATTCGCAGACGAACTTGGACTTGAGCCAGTTATGAGTTTGAAGACAACTGTCAGCACGATCAAGACCTATCCAGCCGGTACCGCAATCAGCTACGGCGGCATCTATGTAACGGACAAGACAACGCGTATGGGCGTCATCCCTTACGGCTATGCCGATGGATTCTTCCGTGCCCTGTCCAATCGCTGCACGCTAATGTCGGACGAAGGTCCAGTTCCACAGCGCGGAAAGATCTGCATGGACATGTGTATGATTGATCTGACTGACAAGATGCAAATCGATGTCGGAAGCGAGATTGAAATCTTCGGAAAGAAGAATTCCATCAACGTTATGGCAGCTCTGGCAAACACGATTCCATACGAATTAACCTGTGCCGTCAGCAAGCGAGTTCCAAGATTCTACTACCGGAATGGAAAGATGATCGAGAAAGAATTGCTGTTGCGTGGGTAAATTGTTGCGCAAGTAATTACATAAGCATAAAAAGCTGGGATTTTTGTCCCAGCTTTTTGTTTGCGTTCCAGCTTCCTATATCTCATGACGGATATCCGAACCAATACCCCGCTGCAATTTTATCCGCTCGTTTTCTGCTTCCACATTCATCTTGGAAAGAATGACCAGAATCAGCACATCAAAGATCAACGGCAGCCACAGGTACATAAACTGCATCATATCCAGCGCAGACTGTGGCTGTGTCGTATTTTTGCCAACATAGCCGCTCAGTTCCATCAGCCATCCAACGACTGCAGTTCCGATACCTCCACCAATCTTCACGCCCAGTGAAGTGCAGGAGTACATCGTTCCATCGACGTGCATTCCCTGCGTGAGATAAGTGTATTCCGAACAGGATGCAATCACGGCGTTCATATCGCCCTGCCACGGTCCCTGACCGAGTGCAGCAACAGCTGTAAATACAAGCATCAATGGCACATTGCCGATATAACCTGCCACGACAACCAGTGCCCTGCCAATTACAGCAAGCATATAGCCTCGCATATTCAGTTTATACATGCCCTTCCATTTTCCTACCAATGTCGGTGTGAAGATCAACGCAATAATCAGAGGAATATTGACCGCCCATGCAAACCATCCGAAGAGATTTTTATTTTTGAGCACCCATGTCATATAAAATAAGCCAGCACCAATCATTGCACTATACAACTGCTGTAAGATATATGTCCCACAGATCATCATATAATATTTGTTCTTCACAAGCAGCTTGAACGCCTGAATCAGTCCATATTTTTCTTCATTATCCTGCGTTTTGCCCTCGTTCAACTCTTCCTCTGAAAGCTCCTTCACTGAGAGACTGGAAATCGTATTTACAACCAGTCCAATGACTGCATAAATGATTGCAACCAGTCTCCATGCCGCCGCATCACCACCACAGCGGTCAACAAATCCAACGGTAATCGACTGGATCAAAAGACTTGTCGAAAATGCGAAGATAAACCGGTAAGACCCCATCTGTACACGTTCCTTGCTGTTCTTCGTTATCAGCGATGTAAGTGCCGAATACGCGATATTATTTGCCGTGTAAAAAATGCCATTTAACAGTGTGTATGCCAGAAAGAACCACGTATACTGTGCTGTCTTGCCAAGGCTTGTCGGTACCGCAAAGCATGCAACCAGCGTGACTGCGCAACCGATATATCCATACAGCATCCACGGACGTGCTTTCCCAAGCTTGCTGTGTGTCTTGTCGATCAGTGAACCAAAGAAAACATCTGTAAATCCATCCAGCAACTTCGAAAATGCGATCAAAGTTCCAACTATTCCGGACGCAAGCCCAACCGTCTCGGTCAGATAGATCATGACAAACGATGTCAAAAATGCATACACTACATTTCCGGCGATATCGCCGGAACCGTAGCCCACCTTGTTATACCATTTTAAATATTTTTTCTCTTCCATAGCTTTTCTCCTCATATCATCCCTTCACATACGGAACAAGTGTAAACCCAAACTGAAATTCCTTCTCATCGAATCGATATGCCGCAAGCACCTCCGGTCCACAGCTGTTGGAGCCAATGCCATTTAACGCATAATCAATACATAATACCGTACTGTCCGATTCTTCCAATTCATAATTGTGTTTTGCCTGTGCCAGCATTTCCTGTGTGTAGTTTGACGCCTGAAATGAAAATGGTGTCTCAGACACTGCCGCGATTCCATACCGGCCGTTGTACAGTTCGACATAATCACAATCGAAATGACTGCCATTTTCCTGTGGCATAATGTAGTCCTCATGCAGATCCTTCACCGCACTGCGATACAATCCATGACTCGCAGCTCTGTGCTTGTCACGGTAGCTCTCCTGCGGTCCCATGCCATAATACGAAGCCTCAGAAAGATTCTTGTTGAAGAATACACGCACACCGAATCTCGGAAGTTCTGGGAACTCTGCATCCTTGCTTACCTCCATGGATGCGGTAATTCTTCCTGAACTTTCCACCTTCCACACGAGCTCGACATCCAGAATCTTCTGTACCGTTGGTGCTACAACGCCGACATGACTCATCACAATCACGCCGTACTGGTTCTGAATTGTCTCCACCTTATACGCTCTTGTGTACGCCTCGTGAAAATGTGCGCTTTCCCATTTTGCGCGGATATACATATCATTATCCGTCGGTGCCCGCCAGATGTTCAGTTCCATCGGATGGTTCAGATAGTCCCGTCCTGCATATTGAAGCTTCGTAAAAAGTCCGGTTCGTTTGCTGATTGCATATGTGAAATCGCTCGCCTTTAATGTGATCTCTGTATCGGTTTCGCTGACGCTGATCTCATTTTTCTCTTCCGCTTCTGCCAGCCATTTGACTGCCGTCTGGTTTCTGCCATCGACATTGGCAAGCAGCACCTCATCAAATCCTAATTCATGCTTTGCCGGAAGCAATGGAAGTTCTTTTTTCAACTGATACCGGAGCTTCAGATACACCTTGCCGCTCTGCGGAATGTCCAACTTGAGCGTCATCACACCGTCGCTGTGCGGTACGATCGATACCTCATCCAGCACACCCTTTTGCACGCACAGACCATCCACAGTTATTTCATACAAGATGTCTGCATAGTCGCTTATATCATCAAAATCCATATAGTTATGCAACACAAGTCTGCCGGTCTTCTCATCATAAGATACAACACGCACCGGACGGTACACATTCTTATATTCAAGCAATCCTGTATGTGGTGTACGATCCGGGTACACCAGTCCATCCATACAGAAATTTCCATCATGGATTGTCTCGCCGTGATCGCCGCCATAATAATATTTCGTCTTTCCATTTTCCGCCTGTCCGTGCGCAATCGCATGATCG
>OJMI01003156.1_pt1 | contig 12814 bp, 10 predicted proteins | sample 1597131 | NCBI WGS metagenome assembly OJMI01 (sample SAMEA2452116, study PRJEB22498) | human gut metagenome | reverse complement strand
AGGCGTTTCTCATTCGATGTACAAGACAAGGTTATCGACTGCCTGAAACAGACCGCCCATTATTGCACAGGAACATCCAACTGCCACTTCGCCATGAAATACGGTCTGAAGACAATGGGAACGCACCCGCACGAATGGTTTATGTTTCATGGAGCGCAGTTTGGTTACAAACACGCCAACTACATGGCTTTGGAGAACTGGGTAAACGTGTACGACGGAGATTTGGTGCTGGTGATGGATGAACCGTTAATGCTGGAAGGAATCGACAAAGATTGTGCGATTGTCCTCAATCTTGACGAAAAACTAACAGCAAAAGACGAAAGTGTAAATCTTGAGCATATAGCAGACCTTGTGTGCAGAACACTGGTGTCACTGATTGGCGAGTGTTCCAATGCGGCAACCTGCTATCACAACAAACCATGGAAAGAAGAAGAAACAAAAAGGCGATACGAAAAGAATGTTGATATTCTGTCTATCGTAAATTCTTTTGCCATAGATTCTTCGCAGAGTCTCGTTATGTGGTAACGCATAATTGTAACTTGCTTAATTGCTGGAAACCCCTTAGAGGCATATAAACCACAACGTAGATATGAAACACGATCAGGCGTGACGGTTTGAAAATTATATACATTGGGCAATCAGCAGGGAAGCTCCGAACAGGAGAACCTTCAACGACTATCCCATTGGTGGTGAAATTCCACAACAGGAGTAGGGCCTATATATGGCGGGTGAGAATCCCTTAAATCGAAATGGCAAGCCCCTTTTCTGGTGAAAGGGTGAAGATATAGTCTAGGCTTGTATGAAAGTACAAGAAGGAAAACAGTTTGCAAAGACTGGTTATATCATGAATATTCCTTACGAAATTGCGAAGTATTCTAAGCCATATCCGTATTTCATGCGCTATATCAGCGACTACTACGAGAGTATGTTCAAGTCTCTGGAAAAGAATGAAAACGGATTCAGGTTCCAAAGATCACGCAAGAGCAACATGAACGAACTTGCTTTCATGTTGGAGAAATTTCATGATAGAGAAATTCGTTGGAAGCGTGCCAAGGCATTTGACCATAAGATCATGATGGATGAATCTATTCCACTTGACGAAGATAAGCTAAAGGCACTGGAACAGGTTTATCTGTCTTTCAACAAGGAAATGAAATACTTGGTGTCTTTCGAGAGCAGATTACACCGGTATGACGAATTCAAGAAAGAGCTAAAGGCATGGGACAAAGAGTCCGCAATGAACTACCATGTGAACTGGGATTCTATCTATGCCAAATACAGAAACGAATGTGAAGAGATATGCGGACAGAAAGAGCTTGCAAACTTGGCTACGATCTTGTGTTACGAGAAATATCCGAGGCGTGGTAAGAAGTTTTTATGGGCTGTTGCGTCTTCCGGTATCTTGGAAAATCTTGAACAACAGGATATTTCTATTCCGTTTAAGGACGAAAATGGAAAGTATGAGTACCTTGGGCGCAGGTATTCTTTGAAGCAGTTAGATTCTATTGGATAATAAAAATTAGCTTTCGTCCTAGAGGTATCATGAAGAGGTATCATGAAAAATTGGAGGATTTCATGTTTAACGAAATCGAAGCTGTCAAGGCTTATCTTGACGGAAAAAAGATTCCCGTAAGGGCATTGGACGATTGCGTATTCCAGATTGCAAAGTTTATGAAAGAAGAAGGCGCAACGAGAATAGATACGAAGGTGGTTGTAAAAGAATGGCTGACAAGGTGTGGATTGTACTTCGTGGATATTAACAACAACATTGACAACGCTTTCATCACAAAGTCCAAGCTGATTGGTGATTTCAAAGTTTATATCAATCAGGCGGATATTGACGCAATAAACTTTGCCGCTGACTTCAAAGTTTCCAAAAAGATAGCATTATTTTTGCTGATCTATGCAAAGCTACACGCCGATCACGATGGGAATTTCAAGATTCGCATTGCTACCATGGCTGAATGGGTTGGCGTAAAGCGTGAGAATATTTATGCAAGACATATCGCACCGCTTGTTGAGTACGGATTCATCGAGATACCGGATCATAACACGTACTCGAAGTATCTAAACAAGAAGCGGGACGAAAAGAGAATGTCTATGCGCATTTGCCATCCGCTTGTGAACAATGGCGAGTATTTTATAGAAAACAACGAAGATTTTGAAAGTTTGTTTAATCGCATTTTCGTTGGTTGATTGAAGGTGAACTAAGTGCGTCCAGTAAACAGGGACAAGTTTAACGTTTTGAGACGACCAGACCCGAAATCAGAAGAACCGATTATGCCGAGCGTCGGAACTTACGAAATGGCACGAATGATCTCAAAAAAGACAAAATTCCGTGTTCTGGACGTAAAAGAAGTTCTTGACGAAGTTGGTCCTTGCATTTACGGGATTCTGCTTCAAAGAAAATCGGTCAATTTTGACGGGATAACAATTCGCTCTGCGTGGAACAGATTCAGATTCCCAAGATTCATTCGTTTTGAAAGCTCAAACGACAATAACGGATATTGGGCATTTGGGTATCTGCTGCCAAAGATCGAATTTGAAAAGCAAATGGAAATGATGTACGCTGGTGCAGTTGGAGCTTTTCCAAAGAAGTTTCTTGACAAGATCAGGGCATATGTTCCAGATTTTCTTGAAACGGCAGAAGATATTCGTCAATACAGTCTTGACATGATGGCTGAAACAGGTCAGTTGGGAAAAGAAACCTGTGTTGACAAAGAGGGATATACCATCCCGATGCCGCCAAGAAGAAAGAAATACAAGTTCAATCCAGACTTCCATCCAACGTGGATAGAAAGATTTAGATATCGTATGCTTCGCAGAAGATTGCTTTCTGAGTATCATGCCAGAAAGTACACAGACGATCCTCTTCCGTTCTCTCATGTCTGGAAAGGGTTACAGGAAGCAAATATTTTCAACCGTGAAAATGTACAAGATAACATGATAATTCCAGACGTAGAGGAGGAAGAAGAGAATTGACTGATTTCCATAAACTCCCCAATGAAAGCGAAACGGAGTATATCTACCGCATATGCTCTAACAAGGACGAAATTGGTTCATGGATTGATGTAGCTCAGTTACTGAATGTTGAACTTGGTTATGAATATACGGAAAGCAAGTACAGAAAAGATTACAATGCTTTCCAAAAGATTTTTGACGCAAACAAGGAAAAGTTCTTTAGCGACAATCACCTGCAAAGCCTTAGAGAACAGCGGGAAGCTATTCGCAAAGAGCGTTATCGGTTACAGACGGAAAAGCTGGAGTATAACCGGTGGTTGCGGGAGAACGCAAGAGATGAACTGATTGTCGAAAAGATTGTTGATGCGATTGGTCAACTTGGCCCATTGCACGTTCCAGTCCGAAGAGTAGCAAATAATCCTGTCGGAAAAGATTTTGTCCTGATGTTCGGTGACGAACATTACGGAGCGGAATTTGAAATCCGTGGATTATATGGCGAGGTTATCAACAAGTACAATTCCGATGTGTTTGAACAGCGCATGTGGAAACTGCTTGATGAAACGATTGAAATTGTCCAGAAAGAAAACATCGAGTCTTTGCATGTGTTCTCTATGGGCGATTTCACAGATGGGATTCTCAGGATTGGACAGTTGATGAAACTTCAATACGGTGTTGTTGAAGGCACTGTGAAGTATATGGAATTTATTTCTAACTGGTTGAATGAAATGACCAGATTCTGCCGTGTCAAGTTTTACATGACAGATGGAAACCATTCCGAGCTTAGATTGTTTAATCAGCCGAAGTCTGCGTTCAAAGATGAAAACATGGGCAAGATTGTATCTGCCTATATCAAAGCAAGGCTTGCTGGAAATAAAAACTTTGAGTTCATTGAAAACATGTCCGGATATATCTTTGCTGATATTGCGAAGTACAAAGTCCTCGGTATTCATGGGGAACCAAAGGATATGTCAAAGGCCATCAAAGACCTTTCTAACGTCTACAATGTCAAGATTGATTATCTTGTCGGTGGGCACCTACATCATGGTGCCTATGAAGATATTGGCATAGATCGTGGTGTCATTCGGGTTCCAAGCATTGTCGGTGTTGATGATTTTGCAATGAGTCTAAATCGCATCAATAGTCCCGCCGCAACGCTTGTTGTGTTTGAAGAAGGACACGGAAAGAAAATCGAATACACCATTGATCTTAGATGAAAAGGCGGTGCTTATGCACCGCCTTTTCGCATTTGTAGAATTTTTGTTGTAGAAAAGGGTGATTGAATGGCCTCAAAGATGAAACGTTTTGATAGAAAAGCACCGCTTACAATCGAAGAGGCGCAATCTAAAACGCAAGACGTTCGCAAAAAGAGATGCCGCTACTGTACAAACGAAAGAACCATCAGAAGGTTCTATCCCTCGCAGGATTTTCTTGATACTGATGGAAGAATGTCGATTTGTATTGACTGCGTTTCTTACCTGTTTAATTATTACTATTCTGTACACAGTAGAATTGATATTGCAATCTATGAAGTCTGTCGATGTGTAAATGTTCGTTATGACAGCAGGGCATTTAGTTCGTTGATGAAAGCACTTGAACGAAATGGTATGCAGGCAACCGTTGATGCAATCAATGGTGATTATGACGAAAGTTCGGAAACAGACATTGACAAGATTGCAGTAGACACCAGGACAACTGTTTGGGGAAAGTATTATAGCATCCTGAAAGTAATGTATCACAATTCAGATATTGACCTATCTTTTGACGTTTACAAGAACGACAGGCCGGAAGGCTATGAAGATAAGTCAACTGACAAAGCAGTTACAGAAGTTGTCGACGATTTGTATGAAAAGAGACTGAACGCTCTTGAAAAGAAATGGGGCAAAGGTCTTGAAGAAGATGATTATGCTTATCTTGAATCAGAATATCAGGGATGGGCAAAGACAAAAGACGTTGATAACAAGTCTGTTGATCTTTTGATTCGTGAAGTATGTTTGCAACAGCTCAACATGAGAAAAGCTCGTGAGGGCGGAAATAGCGTTGATAAGAAAGATATTGATATTCTTACCTCGCTGATGGACAAATGTTCGATTACACCAGACAAGGAAAAGGAAAGCTCTTCTACAAGGTCACAGGCAGCATTTGGTCTTTGGCTAAAAGATGTGGAAACGCTTTCGCCTGCTGAATGGGTGGAAAATCAAAAGTTGTTCAAAGACGTTGAAGGCATTGATGATTATGTCAAGAGAACCTATGACCGTGCTGTAAAGAACTATATCGGTATGCAAAGAGATTTCCGTATTGTTGCTGACAAGATGGAGAAGGAAGCCGAGAGCTTTGACCCCAATGACGTTGTTGGCTTCGTAGCGGAGGAAGAAGGTTCAGAAGATGGCGAACAATAAAGACGCATTTAACCACAAAGCAAAATCTGCGGACATTCGCCATAGACCGGCATGTATCATCAAGAAAACGGAAATTACCGATAGTAGATTGAAACGAATCAAAGACTGGGCAACGTTGTATAGACGAAACTTACAACTGTTTGCAAAACATTATTTTGGCGTAACAACTCTGCACGACTATCAGAAAATGATTCTGTATGAGTGCGGAACGAAGAATGAACTTACAATATCGGCATCACGTGCTACTGCAAAATCGTGGTCAATCGGTCTTGCGGCACTGTGTATTGCTGTATTATATCCAAATAGCGAAATCGTCATTGTCTCTTCAACAAAGGGACAAGCGGGTGTCATTGTAGGAAAGATACAAGGCTTCTACAATGACTATCCCAACATAGCAAGAGAGGTCAAGAAGATAACGACAAATGACAATAACAGAATCGTGGAAATGATAAACGGCTCCAAAATTACTGTTGTCGCACTGTCGGATAATTCAAGAGGTATTCGTGCTACTTGCATCATTCGTGAAGAGTGTAATGCTATGAAGCGCAAAGACCTTCTTGACTCTGTTATTGCACCAATGCGATATGTTAGACCCGCACCGTTTAGACAGCTTCCGCAATATCAACATGTGCAGGAAGAGTCTAAAATGATTTCAATTAGTTCTGCTGGTTTGAAAAAGAACTGGTGGTATCAATATACCCTATCACAAATTTGGATTCAATGCTTTGGAGATAAATCTGGTATTCAATCAAAGGACGAAGTTTGTTTTATGGCGTTTGACTATTTAACTTCGCTTGAACATCATATCAAGACGGCGAAAGAAATAGCCGCCGAAAGAAAGACTTCCGACTATATATCATTTAGCACGGAATACCAGAATCTACCATATGGCATTGATGAAAGTGCATTTTTTGCATATGAAGAATTTGACGATGCACGTGTTCTAAAGAAAGCGTTCTATCCAAAACGTCCAGAAGAAGTAGCTTCCGGCAGACAAAGATATAAAATGCCGAAGCAACAGGGCGAAATTCGTCTTGTCGGCGTTGACCTAGCTTCATCTGCGGCAAAAGGATCGGATAACTCTTCTTTTGTACTTGGCCGTCTTATTCCAACAAGAAAAGGGTATAAACGACAAATTGTATATGTCGAAACACATAATGGTGTTGGCGCACCTGCGCAAGCACTTCGCATCCGTCAGCTTATGACGGACTTTGAAGCAGATATGCTTATCATGGACTAAGAGTATTGATTTTGTATTGATATGAATAATCCACGTTCACGGTAACGTGTTCGCAAAAACACCCATTGAATTGCTGAGAACCCCTAAAGGCACTTGTGCTACAACGTAAGGATAAAATATGCCTAAGCGTGATGGCGACGAAAGTAGAAAGAAACAAGTGTATGGCGCATGGTTAAACCCTAAACGCTTACAAGAATGGGCAATCAGCAGGGAAGCTCCGAACAGGAGAACCTTCAACGACTATCTCGTAATGAGAGTAGGGACAAGTGTCCCGAAGTGGTGGGCATCCAAATTTGGATGAAGATATAGTCTGCGCTCTTATGAAAATAAGAGGTGGGAGAAAATCCCCTACACGGTTTAACGAGCCGAGAACTGCTTATTAAAGAATCAACAATTCTTTGATAAGGAGGTGAAATGATGATTAGAGGCATTAGAATAAGAGTTTATCCAACAAAAGAACAGGAAATTAAATTTTGGCAACATATTGGAGCTTGTAGATATATTTGGAACTATATGCTAGAAATACAAGAACAGCGTTATCAAAATAAGGAAATAAGGCTGTTTTCTGTTGATATGATACGCCTAATAACACCTCTGAAAAAAGATGGTGTACATGGCTGGTTGTGTAATGTAAGTAATGCAAGTTTACAACATGTTTGTAAAGACCTTGATAGATCATACAGATTATTCTTTGAAAAGAAAAAGGGATATCCTAAGATGAAATCAAGAAAAAGAAGCAAACCAATGTACCCAGTCAGAAGTGACGATATGTATTTTCAAGATAAGGTTGTCAATATAGCAAAAATAGGAAAGCTGAAATATAAAACGGATTTTAATTTGCCAAAAGGAAAGGGGCATAAATTCAAAAATCCGCACATTGGATATAATCTTGGTAAATGGTATTTGTCGTTTGGTATAGAGTGCGAGAACCAAGCGCTTGAATTAACAGACAAATCTATTGGGATTGATCTTGGTATTAAAGAACTAGCTACTATTGCATATGGAGAAGAAAAACTTGTATTTCATAACATCAATAAGTCAAAAAGAATGCGAGAAATAACAAAGAAGTTGAAGCATACTCAACGTTCTGTTTCAAGAAAGTATGAGGCAAATAGAAATGGAAGAGAATATGTTAAGACTAAAAATATTGAGCGTGAGGAAGAAAAGATAAGAAAGATGTATGCAAAGTTAACGAACATAAGAGACAATTATATACATCAGGTTACTCATAAGATAATTTCTCTGCGTCCAAATTGTGTCGTTATGGAAGATTTAAGTGTAAGTAACATGATGAAAAACAAACATATGTGTAGATTGATTATGGAACAAAAGTTTTTTGAATTTTCACGGCAAATGCAATATAAATGCGAGTGGAATGGAATACCGTTTATTAAAGCAGATAGATTTTATCCAAGTAGTAAAACATGTTCTTGTTGTGGAAGTATAAAACCAATTCTTAAACTCAATGAAAGAGTCTTTAGGTGCCCAAGTTGTGGGCTTAAAATTGATAGAGACTTTAATGCCGCTATTAACCTTAGCAGATACAAGGCTTAAATGAAATAGGCTTTGATCTTTAGGTGTCGTTACACCTCTAAGCTGTGGAGTGTTGTATAAGTGTGAGTAGCTTTATGCAAAAGCAGACACTATGAAGCAGTAAGTTCTTTTTGTAGAACATAACGGTTCCGAAATCTTGGTACCTCAATTTTTAATATCATGACCGATGTAATCCATGATGATGTTCGTGGTGTTGACTATCCTCCAATCACTGTTGCGTATCATGAAACGATTGCAAACAAGTATGAAGAGTATATGTCGCAAACTATTCGCAAAGATGCAATTCCTTGTATATATCCAATTCATGCAACGGCAGAATTAAACAGCTTAATGGCTGTTACATTCAAAGACAAGCTGAAAACCGGAATGATAGAATTTCTTGTTTTGCCAGAAGAAGCAGAAAAGATGTATGCAAAGGAAATTGGATTCCATTTCTATTCTGGCAAGGAAGGCGATTGGGGCGGAAGAATATGGTTGCTTGCTCCATATGAACAGACAAGCAGTCTTGTCAATGAGGCTCTGTCTCTTGCTGTATATGTTGTGAATGGCAACTTCAAACTTGTTGAGCCTAAGCGTTCAACAAAAGATAGAATTATTTCTTTGATATACCTAAACTACTACGCATCTTTGTTAGATTCTGAACTTTTAAAAGGCGATGATGAATCTGACTATATGAGAGCGGTTCGTATTATGAACCGTGGAGTAGGAAGCTACCGAAATAGAAAGTTCGGAAATTTTTTCAGGTGAAAGGGGTGAAGTAGTTGGCAGATAAAAAGAAGCCACAGGAAGAAAAAATGGCCACAGACGAACAAATTGAAACTATTCAAAAGTTTTGCTCGTTTATGAGAAGTGATCCTGGCGCATCTATGGTTGCACAAAGAATCACAACGTCTATGAAAGATTTGGAGCATGTGGCAGATTATCTTTCTGGAAATGGCATGTATGATCCAATCTTTAGCCAGACGCTTGCACAGGCGATTGGCTTTACTTCTGGGCCAGCAGACAGCGAAGATTTGCAGGAATGGCTGAAACATCCAGAAATATATTCTGACAATCTTCGTTTCCTTTCACAATATCTTGAAAATGCCGCACTTCAATATGGAAGAGCTGCAAGTCTCTTGTCTGATATTAAATCTTACCACTATGACTTGCGATGTGGTGCAACAGATTTAGGCGATAAGGTAAATTCAGAAGAGTTCAAAAAGAGTTACAATCGTGCGCTTAGAACTTTGCGGAGATTAAACATCCCATATCAAATCCGTAAAGTTGACAAAAAGGTTGCCCTCGAAGGTGTTGCCTTTGTTTGGTTTAATAGGACAGTTGATACGATTGATCTGTTGGAACTTCCGTCTGATTTTTGCTATATCACAGCCCCATGGACATATGGGTATCTGTTTGCACTTGATCTGACCTATTTTGACAGGTTCGCTTTCCAGCAGACCCAGGTTCCAGAACTTTGGAAAGCATATGAAGTATTTTGCAGAAAGCGTCAAGAGCTTGCGAAATCATCTGATAGTAGAGAAAAACTGATTCCGTATCAGTATTATCCTGTATCACCATTTGATGGATGGTGTTGTGTCTTTGATGTGACAAGGCCATTGAAAGTCCCGCCAATGATTGGTGCGGCGAGTTCTGCCATTGACTCTATTGGTTATCGTGATCTTATTAAGCAAAAGGCGGTTATTGACCTTTGGAAGATTTTGTCCTATAAGATTCCGGTCAACAATACTACCAATAAGATGGATATAACCTACAAAGAGGCAAGTTCATTCATTGATACTATGCGTGACGTTTTCCCAGAAAACTACATTGTTGCCGCAACTCCGTTTGATCTTCAAACTCCTGTATCAAGCGATCAAACATCGGTCATGGAAGGCTTGGAGAATATTTCAAATAAGACGTTCTATGACTATTCTGGTGTTCCTAATGCACTGTTTAACAGTGATTTGAAATCTGCGGCGGCATTGAAGCTCGCAACAAATACAATTTTCTCTTATGCAAGTTCTGGTATGTATGCAAGTATGCAGAATCTTGTAAACTGGATTTTGCGTGTAGAGTGTGGATCAAGATATGATTGGCATATTGTGTTCCACGGAAACAAGCTATATGAGGACGAAGAAAGGGCGAGTGCTCTTAATCTTTTGACGAAGGCAAACGCTCCTGCCTCTTATGTCCTTTCGTACTTTGGGTATGAACCTTTTGATTTGCAAAATGCGTTTATCCTTGAAAACATGACTGGAATTAAGGATATGATGCGGCCTATTCAGATGGCAAGTACAATGAGCAATTCAGAAGGTGGCAGGCCAACAATGGAAGCGTCTAATAGAACTGATTCGTCAGATGCGAACGACGATTCTGGCAATATGGACGAATAAAGGTGGTGAGATATGTGTTGATTCATGATGAAAGCAAGCGCAAACTTGATAAGCTGGCACAGAGATTCTTTTGGATGAATAAGAAGCTCGACAGAATGAAAGCTGTTCTGAATACGAAGTTTGCTATGCCTCTTCTGGCAAATAGAGTTCACCTTGAACTGGCTCACGCCTATCCTCTGTTGGCAGATAAGGTCAATGACATTGAAGAGATGTTCAACTATGATCCTGAGTATTTGAGCGTTGAGGGCGCATGTGAGAACTATGAAAGTGTTAGCGAGCTGATTTCACAGCTTTACGAGTGGACGCTTGAGACCAATGATATTCTGTGCGCAACTGCTATCTTCGTAAAGGAACAGGGTGACTTTAGCGTTTACAAACTCATGTCCCCAATTATCAACGAATATTCAAAATACGTAGCAAATGCAATTTTGCTGATGGATAAGACTGATCTGTATAAAGATCATTTGTATGCTATGGATGATAATTGTGAGGAATGGTGGGTATTGTGAGAGTTATGAACATTGAAGAACTTTCCCCATCATTTTCATTTTATCGTTGTGGAAGCCCGCCGTTGAAAGACTTTCTGTTGCGAAATGGGATGGAATATGTATATTCTTACCGTTCTAACAGAAGTGGAAGAATTGTGTGGGTATTTGTAGAATGTGAAAGATTAAAACAGTTGCTTCAAATCTGGGCAACGAATAGACCGGAGGTGTAATAATGGAACAACGTGTGGTTCAACCTGTTGACTACATGAAACTTCTGTATGATTCGCCAGATGTGTCTATTTATGAATTAGATGCAATTCATCTTGATGTAAACAGTAATCAAATGTCTATTGACGAAGATTGCGTCAATGCATCCATCGCAAGTTTTGCAGATAAGCCGTTATACTGTGTAATTGATAATACATTTAATCCGCTAGACGGAAAACATAATGATTTCATGGAACACTTTAGGGAAGAATATCCGTGGCGTATTACAAGGGATAGAATTCTTCCGTTTGGATGTGTTCCAGAAAGTGCTTTGAAAGATGCAAGGCTTGTAGAACGTGATGGAAGAACATATCTTCGTATCAATGTTGTTGTTTGGAAGAGCCTGCTTCCGCACGTCTCAGAAATCCTTCAACGCAGAGACGGAGATGTAAAGGTTTCTGTTGAATTTGTCATTGAGGATGCAGAACGATGTCCAGAAACTGGTATTCTTTACATTCATAAATTTCACATTACAGCTATTACAGCTTTGGGCGAAAAGTTCAAAGAAGTTATGGACGGTTCTAGGCTGAAAACAGTTAGATTTTCTTATGATGAATATGCAAAGAATAGCAATCCTAGATATTTTGCCTATTCTAAATACAACAGCGTCGAAATCCCACAGACGGTGTTGAACGCCATGAAGGACGGTATCGCTCTTCGTGAAAAATGTGGTCGTGGCGGAACAAAGTCACTGTATGAATCAGTGAAGCGCATTGCAAATGTCGGAATCGCATATGATGATGACATTGTAACATTGAATAGTGCATTTTCTGCCATTGGAAAAGTTCCTGAAAAGACGAATCCGATTACAAGCAAGTATATTCAATATTCTATGCTTGGTGGTAGTTCTGGAAAGGAATGGATAACTAATGTTTGCAACGGTTCTGCCGTGGCAATAAATAAATTTAGTAAAGGAGGAAGTAGCGAAGTGAACATCCAGATTGACAACAAGAAGGAATCTGCCATCAATGGGCAGTCTTGGGAAAATCCAGGAAAGGCTCTTTATGAACCAATTATGGAGGCTTCTAATGAGGAATCTTTGGTTAAGGAAGCATATCTCGTTGTTGAAGATGGATGGAAGGATGCCCCAAGCGAACATCTAAAATATCCTCACCATGAAGTAAAAGACGGAAAGCTCGTGCTTAATGTGGCTGGTGTTAAGGCGGCATTTGCCCGTGCTTCACAACAGGGTATTGTAGATGGAGACGTGAAAAAGCATCTTGAGAGACACTATCGTGAATTAGGTTTGTCTATGGAAAATTTTGAAGCGAAGTGTGCAGAACTGCAAAAGACGATTGACAAGTTGAACGCAGACCTTGAATCTAAGTGCTCCGAATTTAACCAGAAGTGCGCAGACCTCGAAGCCTCTAATACGGCTTGTCAAGCGGCAGAACAGAAGTGTGCCGATCTTCAAGCTGAATTGGATGCTAAGTGTGCGGAATACGAAGATAAGTGCGCAAAGCTGGCGGAGTACGAGAAGAAGGAAGTTTGTGCTCAGAACATGGCTATGATTGATGAGTATTGCAACTGCTT
>OJMI01003143.1_pt1 | contig 12849 bp, 6 predicted proteins | sample 1597131 | NCBI WGS metagenome assembly OJMI01 (sample SAMEA2452116, study PRJEB22498) | human gut metagenome | reverse complement strand
CCGTCCGGGCAGCCTGCGGCAGGGGGCGCGTCGCTCCGCTCGGACGAGGAGCGCCGTGCAGCCGAGGTCTTCCGCGATGTGGCGGCCGGAACGGATATGCCCCGCGACCCGCATCCAGGGGAGGGGACGGAGATCGTGCGGCCGGCAGCCGAAACGGCCGGTGTGGCGGTGGCGGCGAATGCCGCGGAAGCGGGGGAGGAGAGCCCCTTCCTCGAGCTGACTCCCGACGGGCGGCCGATTGTCGCTGATGATGAGGCGGAGCCTGAACTCCTGTCGGCCGACGACGGGGAGTTCACGGAGGTGGATCTCTCCCGTTCGGGCGACCGCGTGGTCATGGGCCGCGGCGGTTTGGTCGAACTGGCGCGTCCGTCCGTTGTGCGTCAGCCGGTGCAGGAGGGCCCGTTCACCGAAATCACCGTGGGCGGCGATTCCTCCGAGGGCGGGGCTTCCGCCCGCAGCGCAGTGCAGGAGACCGTGCGGCGCGGCCCGTCGTATGCCCCGCGCAACGACGAAGACCGCCCCGTCTTCGAGGAGTTCACGACGGCGGACGATCCGGCGGACGCTCCCGAGCCGCTGCAGGGCCCCGGGCCGGACGTGCATCCGGTGGCTGGGATGCCCTCCGAAACGGCCGCGGCGCCCGCCCACGATGGCGGGGAGACGACGCAGGGGGTGGTGGTCACGGTCGAGGCGCACGAGGCGCGGATGGTCGATGAACGCAAGATCCCGACCGAGAGCTACGATCCGCTGAAGGATCTGGTCAATTACCGCAAGCCGCCCGTGACGCTGCTCGAGGACTACATCTCCGATTCGGAGGTCTCGGACGAGGAGATTTTCGAGAACAAGACCCGCATCGAGGAGACGCTCAAGTATTTCGGCATCCCGATCCAGCGCATCAAGGCCACGGTGGGCCCGACGGTGACCCTCTACGAGATCGTGCAGGCCCAGGGCGTCAAGATCTCGAAGATCCAGGGGCTGCAGAACGACATCGCGCAGAGCCTCAAGGCCGAGTCGGGCATCCGCATCATCGCGCCGATCCCCGGGCGCGGCACGATCGGCATCGAGGTGCCGAACCGCTGCAAGCAGGTCGTGTCGATGTATTCGGCCATCCGCTCGCTGCGTTTCCAGGAGTCGAAGGCCACGCTCCCGGTGGTCATCGGGCGCACGATCCAGAACGAGAACTTCGTCTTCGACCTGGCGAAGATGCCCCACCTGCTCGTGGCCGGAGCCACGGGTATGGGTAAGTCGGTGGGGCTGAACGCCATCATCACCTCGCTGCTTTACCGTATGCATCCGGCGCAGCTGAAGTTCGTGATGATCGACCCCAAGATGGTCGAGTTCTCGCTCTATGCCAAGATCGAGAAGCATTTCCTGGCCAAAATGGAGTCCGAGGAGGAGGCCATCGTCACCGACCCCAAGAAGGCGGTCTACACGCTCAACGCCCTCTGCACGGAGATGGACACCCGTCTGGAGCTCTGCAAGAAGGCCGGGGCGCGCAACATTGCCGAGTACAACGAGAAATTCACCGCGCGGCGGCTCAACCCGATGAACGGCCACCGCTTCCTGCCCTACATCGTCGTGGTGATCGACGAGTTCGCCGACCTGATCATGACGGCCAAGGAGGTCGAGATGCCTGTGACGCGCCTGGCGCAGAAGGCCCGCGCCATCGGCATCCACCTGATCGTGGCCACGCAACGCCCGTCGGTCGATGTCATCACCGGAAAGATCAAGGCCAACTTCCCGGCCCGCATCGCCTTCCGCGTGATGCAGATGATCGACTCGCGGACGATCATCGACCGTCCCGGCGCCGACCAGCTCATCGGCCGCGGCGACATGCTTATCTCGAAGGACGGCGAGCTGACCCGTATCCAGTGCGCCTTCGTCGATACGCCCGAAGTCGAGCGGATCGTCGATTACATCTCGAAACAGCAGGGATACACCGAGGCCTATGCACTGCCCGACTATACGCCCGAGAGCGCCGGCGGCGAGGGCATGGGCAGCAGCGAGGAGTCGTCGGCCCCGGTCAAATACGACACGCTCTTCGCCGAGATCGCCCGTGAGGCGGTGTCGGGCGGACAGATCTCCACGTCGATGATCCAGCGTAACTACGAGGTGGGCTTCAACCGCGCCGGGCGGATCATGATGCAGCTCGAACGGGCCGGCATCGTGGGCCGCCAGCAGGGGGCCAAGCCGCGCGACATCCTCTTCCACGACCTGCCGTCGCTCGAGGCAAAGCTGCATGAGTTGGGGTTGTTCTGACACGCGGCGGAGGTGTGCGGACCATGCAACGAAAATACAAGACTGAGATGATGAGAGGAATGAAAGCAATCGTCTGGATGGCGGCTCTTCTGGGCGGAGTGTGCGGCGCATCGGCGGCCGACCGGGCCGGCGATCTGCTGCGCGGGATCTCCGACGGGTTCCGCGCCATGAAAAGCTATGCCGTGCGCTTCGAGGTCGCAACGGCCGATTACCGCTCCTCGGGGAGTTATGTCGTCGAGGGCGAGGCCTACAGCCTCGAACTGGGCGATGCCGAGGTCTTCTGCGACGGGAAGGTCCGCTACGAGGTGGACAACGGCCGTCGCGAGGTGACGATCCTCGATGTGGACCGCCGGAGCCGCAACATCCTGAACAATCCCGTGCGGGCGTTCGACTTCATCGGCAGCGACTACTCCTGCGAACTGCTTTGGGAGCGCGACGGACAGGCGGCCGTGCGGCTGACCCCGATGGCGGGGAGCGACTCGTCGGCCGGGGAGATCACCCTCGTGGTCGATACGTCGCGGATGCGTCCCGTGTCGCTCTCGTACGACTACGACGGCGAGCGGGTCGATGTCGCGATCCGCTCGGTGGGTGCGCCCGATGCCCCGCTGCGGCGCTTCGACCGGAAGGCCTGCGAGGGCTACGAGTTCATCGATTTCCGGTAATCCCGAACCTGTTTCCGCCCCGTATCGGGTGTCTCGAGGGCGGTGTGTGCCGGCTTTTTTTTGACGGAGCCGCCTGTCTCTGCCCTGCGACATGTTCGGGTGCTTCGGACAAGATATGGAGCCGCCATGTTTCGGTTGGACGGATATGATGCCGGAAACCGGGCATTGCGGCTTTTTTGTATTTTTTAATATCGTTTCTTTTGGGGTGTTAAAAATGTTATAAACGATGCTTTATACATCGTGTTTTTTTTCTATATTTGTAACGTGTGTTGAATGGATGTCGGCGACGGGAGGGCCTTGTGATTCTGAGGCTTGTCGGGTGCAGCCCTGTGTGTAGGGGCGAATCCGGTTCGGACGAGGAAGAGACGGAAAACCAAAATACTGACCCGTATGAAGAGATGGATTTTATTGTTCGCTTTGCTTGGGGCGGCCGCCGTTGCGCACGCCCAGTCTTTTGTGGATAACGGCAAAGGCATGATCTGGCAATTCGAGTTCCGAAACCTGTTCCAGTCGAAAAGCGAGGGAGTCAAGCAGCGCGTGCTCGAGGAGGAGCTGGCGGTCGGGTATAGCTTCGATCCGCGTTTCTCGCTGCTTGTTCCGGTTACGCGGTCGGTCGGGCTGTTCGATGCCGATAAGGCGAAAAACTACGAGGATGCCATGCAGCTCGGGCTGGGTTTCGGCTACGCACCGCTGCATACCGATCACGACCGGCTCGACATTTCGGTCCGGTTCGGCAATACGCTCGGCGGCGACTGGCACTTCCGTTCATACGATGCGGGTGTGCGCTGGCAGTCCGACGTTCTGTGGACTCCGCTTTTTATAGGTGCCGGTATCCGCTATGTCGATGCCTACAAGGGCGGATTTGCGGATTACTGCCATGTCTATCTGTCGGTCGGCGTCCGCATCCTGTGGCATTGCGGGGCCGGGCGTGCGGGACGGTAGCCTGCCCGCCGGGCAGCTCCTGCCGCCGGATGGCGGGCCTGTCGCCGCACCGGTAAAAGACGTATTTCTCCCGACACCCCGTCGGGAGATTTTTTTTATGCCGCCAAATCGCCCGAAAAGGGCCGAAAACAGCCCTTCGCGGAGAAAATATCCTCTCCGGGGGTGTGTTTTCCGGGTGGAAAGTTGCCCGAATCGCGGGAAATTACTATTTTTGTTCGTTAAATTATAGTGTGACGGAACAGCGGAACGGTACGGTTGCCGCGCCTCAGGCTCCGGCACCGTCGGGCTGCCCGTGCGGCAGCCGGCGGGACCACCGGTCCGTCGTGAAGCAGAAAAGTGAAACCTTATGTTGACTGAAGAAGAAAAGAACGCCGGTTTGGTGGGGCGTATCATCCCCATCAATATCGAAGAGCAGATGAAGTCGGCCTACATCGACTACTCGATGTCGGTGATCGTCTCGCGTGCGTTGCCCGACGTGCGGGACGGTCTGAAGCCCGTGCACCGACGCATCCTCTACGATATGAGCGCCGAGCTCAACCTCTACTCGGACAAACCCACGCGTAAGTCGGCCCGTATCGTCGGCGACGTGCTCGGTAAGTTCCACCCCCACGGCGACTCGTCGGTCTACGACGCCATGGTGCGTCTGGCCCAGGAGTGGTCGATGCGCTACCCGCTGGTGGACGGTCAGGGTAACTTCGGTTCGATGGACGGCGATTCGCCGGCCGCCATGCGTTATACCGAGGCCCGCATGAAGAAGATCACCGACGAGGTGATGGCCGACATCGACAAGGAGACCGTGGACTGGACGCTCAACTTCGACGACACGATCCCCGAACCCACGGTGCTGCCCACGAAGATCCCGCTGCTGATCGTGAACGGCGCGAGCGGTATCGCCGTCGGCATGGCCACGAACATGGCCCCGCACAACCTCTCGGAGGTGGTGGATGCCTGCTGCGCCTATGTCGATAACCCCGAGATCACGGGCGAGGAGCTGCTCCACTACGTCAAGGGTCCCGACTTCCCGACGGGCGGCATCATCTACGGCTACGAAGGCGTCCGCGAGGCGATGCTCACGGGCCGCGGCCGCGTGGTCATGCGTGCCCGGACCGAGATCGAGCACACCCCCTCGGGCCGCGAGTGCATCGTCATCACCGAGATCCCCTACATGATCAACAAGGCCGAGATGATCAAGAAGATCGCCGACATGATCAACGACAAGAAGATCGAGGGTATCTCCTACATCAACGACGAGTCGGACCGCAACGGCCTGCGGATCATCATCATCCTCAAACACGACGCCGTGGCGAGCGTGGTGCTCAACACGCTCTTCAAGAATACGCCGCTGCAGACGTCGTTCGCCGTGAACAACATCGCGCTGGTCAATGGCCGGCCCCAGCTGCTCACGATGCGCGACCTGATCCGGCACTTCATCGACCACCGCCACGACGTGGTGGTGCGCCGCACGCGCTTCGACAAGCGCAAGGCCGAGGAGCGCCTGCACATCGTGCTGGGTCTGCTCGTCGCGCAGGACAACATCGACGAGATCGTGCACATCATCCGCTCGTCGAAGACCCCCGACGAGGCCAAGCAGACGATGATGGAGCGTTTCGAGCTGGACGACATCCAGGCTTCGGCCATCATCGAGATGCGTCTGCGCGCACTGACCGGCCTCGAGCACGGCAAACTCGTGGCCGAGCGCGACGAGCTCATGAAGCTCATCGCACACCTCACGGAGGTGCTCGAGAATGTCTCGATGCAGATGCAGATCATTAAGGACGAGCTGATCGAGATGAAGGAGAAGTACGGCGACGAGCGCCGCTCGGAGATCGTCTACGCCTCCGAGGAGTTCAACCCCGAGGACTTCTACGCCGACGACGACATGGTCATCACCATCTCGCACATGGGCTACATCAAGCGCACGCCGCTGGCCGAATACCGCACGCAGAACCGCGGCGGCGTCGGCGCCAAGGGCAGCGCCACGCGCGACGAGGACTTCATCGAGCACATCTACGTCGCCTCGATGCACAACACGATGCTCTTCTTTACGGAGAAGGGCCGCTGCTACTGGCTCAAGGTCTACGAGATTCCCGAAGGTGCCCGCTCGTCGAAGGGCCGCGCCATCCAGAACGTCATCCAGATCGAACCCGAGGACAAGGTCCGCGCCTACATCAACGTCAAGCGCCTGGACGATGCCGACTACGTGAACAACAACTACATCATCATGTGCACGAAGGACGGTACGATCAAGAAGACGAAACTCGAGGCCTACTCGCGTCCGCGCCAGAACGGTGTCAATGCCATCGTTATCCGCGAAGGCGACCAGCTCATCGAGGCCAAGCTGACGAGCGGCAACGCCGAGGTGCTGATCGCCGCCCGCGAAGGCAAGGCCATCCGCTTCAACGAGAACACGGTGCGTCCGATCGGCCGTGTCGGCGCCGGTGTGCGCGGCATCTCGATCGACGAGGACGACGAGGTGGTCGGCATGATCTGCATCGAGCCCGACTCGAAGCAGGACGTGCTGGTGCTGAGCGAGAACGGATACGGCAAGCGCACGGATCTCGACGAGTACCGCATCACCAACCGCGGCGGCAAGGGTGTCAAGACCATCAACATCACGGAAAAGACAGGCAAACTCATATCGATTCAGGCCGTTACGGACGAGAACGACCTGATGATCATCAACCGTTCGGGACTCACCATACGCACGGCCGTTTCGCAGATCCGCCTGGCGGGCCGCGCCACGCAGGGCGTGCGTATCATCAACCTCCGCGAAGGGGACGCCATCGCTTCGGTGATGGCCGTGCCGGCTGCCGGGGAGGATGCAGACGTCGATCCTGCGGGTGATTCGCAGACCGCGGCGGATGCCGTGCCGGCGAATCCTTCCGCCGAGGAATAACTATTGAGGAAGAGTAATTGCAAACCTAAAATTCAGTTTCTTATGAAAAAGACTTTTGTGACGGCGCTCGCCGCATTGATCCTGGCAGTCCCTGCTGCCGAGGCTCAGAAAGTGAACAAAGACGCATTGCTGGCGAAGATCGAGAAAAGCGACTCGGACATCGCCGACGCAAAGAAAGGCGTCAAGGCCGCAACGTGGATCAACCGCGGCAAGGCCTTCTACGAGGCTGCCGCCGAACCGACGAAGAGCCTCTTCGTCGGCATGGACGCCACGATGCTCAAGCTCGCTGTCGGCGACGCACAATCGACCGGCACCGAGACGGTGAACGGCGCCCAGATGGAGGCCTGGGTCTATCCGTGGTTCACGGTCTACATCGTGGACGGCAAGGTGAAGACCTGGAAGCAGACGCAGTTCGTTTACGAAGGAGCCGTGGCAAAGGCCGTCGAGGCCTACAACAAGGCATTCGAACTCGATCCCAAGAGCGCTTCGAAGGTCAAGGACGGCCTGAAGCAGATCAGCGACTTCTGCTCGCAGGTCGGCAACGCCGGCCTCGACTCGGGTGACTACCTGGGTGCAGCCGACGCCTACGCACAGGCTTTCGAGGCACAGTCGAGCCCTGCCTACGGTGAGGCTGCCGATCCTTCGCTGCTCTACTATGCCGGTTACCTCCACACGGTGGATGGCGCCAACAACCCCGCTTCGTTCCCCGTGGGAGCCGAGCAGCTCTCGAAGGCCATCGATATGGGCTACACCGACGAGGAGGGCAACATCTACTACTACCTGTTCCACTGCTACTACGGCCAGAAGGCTTCGGACAAGGCCTTTGTGGACAAGGCCAAGCAGGCCCTGCTGACCGGTATCGAGAAGTTCCCGAAGAACGAGCGCATCCTCGACGGTCTGGTGCAGCTCTACACCTCGCCCGAGGACAACGTGGGTGACCCGGCCGACCTGATCGCGCTGATCGACAAGGCCATCGAGAACAACCCGACGAACGTCGATCTGTGGTTCGGCCGCGGCCGTATCTTCTACGCGCTCAAGGACTACGACCAGAGCATCGAGTCGTTCAAGAAGGTCGTCGAGCTCAAGCCCGACCTCTATGAGGGCAACTACTATCTGGGTGTGTTCTACACGATCAAGGGCGACGAGGTGAACAAGGAGATGAACGCCAAGCAGTACAGCAGCCAGGCCGCTTATGATGCCGACCTGAAGGCTGTCAATGCGATCTACATGGAGGCTATTCCCTGGCTGGAGAAGGCGCTCGAGCTCAAGCCCGAGGATCCCAGCTCGGTCGAGCTGCTCAAGTCGATCTGCTTCCGTCTGCGCGACGAGGAGGGTATGATGGACAAGTACACGAAGTACAACGAGATGTTCAAGAAGATCCAGGGCCAGCAGTGATTGTCCCGGATTCGATGATTCATCGGGCCCCCGGAAGTTCCTCGGAACTCCCGGGGGCTCTGTTTTTGATGCGGCGGGTCCGCCGGGCGGAGCGCATTTCTGCCGGGGCAGATGGGCGGGGCGCGTTTCTGCCGGGGCTGACGGAAAGCCCCGGCCTTTACGGCGGGCGTTCTGCCGCGGCAGGATGTGTTGTAGCAGGATGAGGTGTGCCGGGATAGAGTGTGCCGGAATGTGTCGGTGTGCGGAACCGATGCGTCGGGGGGTCAGGAGACCTTCTCGTGGATGGCTCTCAGACGCCGCGTCATGAAGTACTGCAGCACGCCGCGCAGGAACATGTAGAGCGTGAAGGCCAGCCAGAGGGCGTTGTTGCCGATCACGGGATGCAGCGCGTAGTAGATGCCGAAGTAGGTCAGCGTGGCCAGGAACATCGAGTTGCGCATGACGCGCGTTTCGGTGGCCCCGACCATGATGCCGTCCATGATGAACGGCATGGCGCTGGCGATCGGGATCAGGATGATCCAGATGATGTAGCGGCCGGCTGTCTCGATGATCGCCGCGGCGTTTTCAGCCGTGTCGCTGACGAAGAGCCCCACCAGGTCGCGCCACCAGATGATGTAGATCACGACGAACAGGGCCGATACCAATGTACCCCACGCCAGGCAGCCGCGCAGGCAGCGGCGCAGCGACATTGCGTCGCGGGCGCCGATGAAGCGTCCCGTGAGCGCCTCGGCCGCATAGGCGAAGCCGTCGTTCATGTAGGAGAAGAGCGTGAAGAGCTCGAGCAGCAGGGCGTTCACGGCCAGCAGCTCCTGGTTGCCCAGCCGGGCCGACGATCCGGTGAAGAAGGTGTAGACCGCCACGATGCAGAACGTGCGCAGGATGATGTCGCGGTTGATGATGAAGTAGGTCTTCAGCGGGCGGAGGTCGATGACCTGCGACCAGTCGATGAGCTTCACGACGTGGCGGTATTTGGCCACAAGCAGCACCGAGGCCAGTGCCACGCCGCTCCACTGGGCGATGACCGAGGCGTAGGCGATGCCGACGATGCCCATATCCATGCCGAAGGCGAACCACAGGCTGCAGAGGCTGTGGATGACATTCACCGTGACGGCCGTGCACATGGGGAAGAGGGCGTTCTGCATGCCCGTGTACCAGCCGTTGAAGCCGAAGAGCAGGATGCCGGCCGGCACAGCCCAGATGCGTGCGTAGAAGTATTCGCGGGTCATCTGGCTGCCGTTCATCGCCCGCAGCGCCAGCTCGCCCACGGGATACTGCAGCAACACCATCAGGATGCCCATGATTCCGGCCACGGAGAGGGCGCGCCCCAGCATGTTGGCGCATTCGCGGAAGTTTCCGGCGCCGAACGCCTGGGCCGTCAGTCCGCTTGTGCCCATGCGGACGAACGAACAGTTCCAGTAGATGAAGTTGAAGATCGAGACGCCGATGGCCAGCGAGCCGATCGCGGCTGCCGAATCGCTGCCCCAGTGTCCGGCGATGGCGGTCGAGATGATGCCCATCAGCGGCACGGTGATGTTCGAGACGATGTTCGGAAGCGCGATGCGCAGTATTTCCCGGTTCATGTTCATACGCGGATGCAAAGATAAGGTAAAAGTGCCGAATTTGCGGGCCTTGTCCGATTTTATCTCGAAATCGGGCATGCAATGTGCTGTAATCCGGAAAAATGGATTACCTTTGCCCCACGAAAACCGGGCGCCGGGATTCGCCGCCGTATCGTGCCGCATGCGGTGCGTCGTGCGGAGCGGGATCCCCCGCAGTCCGGAAAACAAGACGTATATATCAAGCGATGAAAGATCAGAAAAACGACTCGACCCAGGTGCTCGCGCGATTCGGTCGCGACAAACGCGTGCGCGTGGTGAAGGCTACGGCGGAGCGTGTCGAGCGTCGCCCGCGTTTGCAGCGTGATGCTGCCGATTCGGAGCAGCCGTATCAGAAGGAGACCGCAAGGCGTGCCTCCTACAACCCCCATTTCACGGAGGACAACCGTCCGAAGTTCGACAATTCGCACTCCCCGCGCCCGGCCTACGGGCGGTATGGCGACGACGAGCGTCCGCGTCGCGACGGGGAGCACGGCCACCGCACGGCGGAGCGCAGCTTCCGCCGCGATGAGCGTCCGCAGCATGGAGACGAGCGTCCGCGCCGGACATTCGGCGACCGTTCCGCCGGTGAGAGAGCCGCATCGGGCGGCCGGACATCGGGCACCAAGCGCTTCGATGCCAGGGGCGGCGAGCATCAGGGCGACGGCAAGCCGTTCGGCAGCCGCAACGGCGGTGACCGCCGCTTCGGCGACCGCAAGGCGGGACAGCACGCCTCCAAGCCGGCCTTCCGCAAGGAGAACTCCAGGCCGGCTTCCTACCCGAAATACGATCCTGCGAAGCAGACGGGCGAGATGCGCCTGAACCGTTTCCTGGCCCAGTCGGGCATCTGCTCGCGCCGCGAGGCCGACGATTTCATCACCGCGGGCCTCGTGTCGGTGAACGGGCAGATCGTTACGGAACTCGGCACGAAGGTGCTGCCGACCGACGAGGTGAAGTTCAACGACAGCCGCGTGCAGGGCGAGAAGAAGGTCTACCTGGTGCTCAACAAGCCCAAGGGTTACGTGACCTCGCTCGACGATCCGCATGCCGGCAAGACGGTCATGGAGCTGGTCAAGGGGGCCTGCACGGAGCGGATCTATCCGGTGGGGCGCCTCGACAAGAACAGCCTCGGGCTGCTGCTCTTCACCAACGACGGCGACCTGACCAAGCAGCTCACGCATCCCTCCTACCGCAAGAAGAAGATCTATCAGGTGACGCTCGACAAGCCCCTGACGCGCGCCGACATGGACCGCATCGCCGAGGGCATCACGCTCGAGGACGGCGAGATCTTCGCCGACGAGATCTCCTACGTCAAGGAGAACAAGCAGGAGGTGGGCATCGAGATCCACTCGGGCCGCAACCGCATCGTGCGACGCATCTTCGAGTTCCTGGGTTACACGGTGACCAAACTCGACCGCGTCTACTATGCGGGCCTCACGAAGAAGAACCTCAAGCGCGGCGCCTGGCGTTTCCTCTCGCGCGAGGAGGTCGAGCGGCTCAAGTCCGGACAATACGAGTAGCGCACGGCGCCGGGCCTGCCGCAAGGCCGCGGACTCGTGTGCGGGGGTGCGCGCCGATGGCAGCATGCCGCCCTGCCGCGTCGCCCGAACATACCGGAACATACGGGAAATCCCCGGACGGAAGTACCTGCAAGGGTACGGTTCCGTCCGGGGATTCCCTTTTTGCGGAAGCCGGGGCCGGGTCTGCGGGTGGAGTCCGGAGCGTCGTTTCGGGACCGGCCGGTTTCATCCTCTTCTGCCCACCCCGGTTTTGCGGATGGAGGGCTATTCGTGCGTCGCGCGGTACCAGTTCGTCGCGCGGTTCTCCTCCGTGAATTTCGTCGAGGGCTCGCTGATCGTGATGCCCGAGTAGTGGGTGATGGGGTTCATCCGGTTGTTGTAGGCCGAATAGAAACCGTCGGTGTGCAGCCGGCTCTCGGGCGGGAAGGCTGCGTCGAAGCACTCCGCGAACTCGTCGAGCAGCGCCGCGTCGCTGCACCGCACGGAGACGTATTGCCCCATGTCGTAGAACAGGTGCGGCGAGAGCCCCTCGTAGGTTTGCAGCGTGTTGGGGTCGTACTCCGCGGCCGGGGTCCGGTTGATGCGGCGCATGACGTCGGCCAGACGGTCGATCTCCGACATGACGGCCAGCGTGATGCATCCCGACTGCATGCGGTAGATGGTCGAGGCATAGTCGTTCTGGTAGAGGTTCCAGAACTCGTAGCATACGGCCCCGAGGTCGTGCGAGCGTCCCTCGTCGGTGAACATCTGCGGGATGATGCGGTCGTAGGGGAACCCGTCGGCCATGATCTCGCACGGCGAGGCGATGACGTGATCGACCGACGCGCGCAGGTCGTAGAGCGTCTCGATGTTGGCCATGAAGCAGTCGTCGAAGAGCAGGAAGTCGAAGCGGTAGGGCAGTGCCGCGAGGGCGTCGGCCAGCTCCGTGATGTCCATCTCGTAACCCGAGTCGCCGAACGATCGGGTGGGGTAGGCCCCGGGTGCCGGCTGCCAGTACTCCTTCGCTCCGTCCGACGGCTGCAGGGCTCCGCGTGCGAGTGTGCCGGCCGAGGCCGGCACCCAGGCCTTGCCGTGGCAGCCGATGATGAGCCCGTAGCTGAGTGCGGGGGCCTCGTCGGCCAGCTCCGCGAAGAGCGTGTGCACGCTTTCGGGGTCTCCGGCATTGAACTCCGTGTAGGTCTTCACCTCGCGTGTGGCGCACGAGGCGCTGTTTGAGTCGTAGTAGAGTTCGAACAGTTCGGCCGTGCGCTGGTTTGCGGGCTGCCAGCAGATGAAGATGCGCCCGTCGCCCGGGGTGTCGGCATCGACGGCGCGGCGGATTCCCTCGATGTTCTGTTCGAAGTAGCTGGCCAGGCTCCGGCCGGGCATGTAGAGCAGCAGGGTCAGCGCCGCCACGGCCGGGCGCTGCTCGACAGTGACCGTCAGTTCCGGACCGGACTGGGGCATGAAGAGGTGCAGCGAGCCGAGGCTGGTCCGTGCGGTCGAGGTGTTCGTCTCCGTTGCCGTCAGTGTCACGGAGGTTGTGCCGCGGCCGCCGTGGAGGGGCGAGGCGTCGAATCCCGACCCCGATATCTCGAGTTGCC
>OJMI01003133.1_pt1 | contig 12900 bp, 13 predicted proteins | sample 1597131 | NCBI WGS metagenome assembly OJMI01 (sample SAMEA2452116, study PRJEB22498) | human gut metagenome | reverse complement strand
GTTTACCTGGGTGAGAACAACACAACGGACTTCAACGTGGGCCGTAACACGGCCCAAACGCTCGACATCACGATCTCGGGCGACAATGAGGTGGACACCCGCGTACACGGCTATACGCTGAATGTTTCGGACGATTTCGAGAGCAACCGCCTCGGCGACTATTGCGTACTGCCGTTCAACGCTTCGCTTTACGTGAATATCGAGCGTGCGGAGAGCGAGCCGACACTTACGGGCGAGCTGGAGCTGCTGACCCCGACCGACGGGACATTCCTCGTCGATTACGACGAATGCGATCCCCGCTACGATCTCTCGCTCTATTACCAGCAGGGATCGAACTATTACGAACTGGTCTATTACCCGAAGGTCATCACCGAAGCTCGCGCACGTCTCGCTTATGAAGTACGTGTACGCGACAGCTACGGATACGAGAGCCGCTACCGTTTCGAGCACCGTTTCGCCAATGCGCTTTACGTCGCACCGTCCGGCGGCGGCACGGTTTCGGCGGCGGGTGCTCTGCACGCGGAAACGGCGAACGGAGGAACACTGCGTGCCGCCTGCTACGAGCGGGGGTGTACCCTCACGGCGACAGCCGACGCGGGTTATCGTTTCGCGGGATGGTACGCCGACGAAGAACATACCGAACTGCTCTGCGCGTCCGAAACGTATTCTTACGTGCCCAAGACGTATGCTGCATCGCTTTATCCGCTCTTCGTAGCCGAGAAAGTACATATCCTGACGGACATCTACACCGTACGTTTCGAGTGCGACGCGCCCGTCGAGGTGGATCAGGACGAGGAGTCGTTCATCGTGCCTGCGGGCAGCCGTTGCACGATCCGCGCTATGGAGCCGGCATTGCTCACGGGCTGGTACGACGCCTTCGACAAGAGCCGCCGGCAGCTTATTACCGCCGATAAGACCTATTCCTTCGTCGCTACCGAGGAGCGGATCATCGCACCCGACTACGCCGAAGGTACCGACCTGAGTGCCGCCGGCACGGCCAACAGCTACATCGCACCCCGCATGCAGGAGATATATCTGTTCGACGCGACAGTGCAGGGCAACGGAAGAGCGACCACGGGCATCACGCCGCAGAAACTCAAAGGGACATCCGCCCGCCTTATCTGGCAGACGGGAACGGCGGTGCGGGCTGTCGTATGCGATGTGGGCTACAACGGCCGCCGCATCAGCTTCCGCACGGGTACGGCCATCGGAGGCAACGCCCTTATCGGGTTGTTCGACAAGGACGGCGACTGCATCTGGTCGTGGCATATCTGGGCGACGAACGGCGCTCTGACCACCCACGTTTATCCTTCGGGATATGTGTTTATGGACCGTAATCTGGGGGCTGAAAACCTCGATCCGGGGGATCCGGCCAGCCGAGGCCTTTACTACCAGTGGGGCCGCAAGGATCCTTTCCCGTACGATCTCGAAGCGTTCGACTATGGCGAAGGGTTCGCCTTCGGGACATACTACGGCGAAGATTCTTCGATGGCGACCGTGACGTGGGCTGCGGCACATCCCGCGACCCTTCTGGGGCGTGCCGCGGACCCTTCGGATCCGGCTCAGCGGCTCTGCTCGTGGCTCGGACAACCTTCGCCGAACCTTTGGGGCAACGCCTCGACGGGCGGCCGTCCCGCGACTGCGAGCGCGAAATCCATTTACGACCCCTGCCCTCCGGGCTGGCGTGTGCCGCCGCCCGAGGCGTGGACGCTCGAACAGACGACTGTTTCCAGCACGATCGAAGGCGGATGCTACCTCTATACCGGCAGCGTATGGCCGTACTATCCTTATGCGGGGTTGCTGCACGTCATGCCTACGGGCAAGGAGATGTACGTCGGCGTCGGGATTCGGACACAACTCTGGACGAATGCCCCGGGGAGTCCTGCCTCCGATCCGTCGCGTGTGGATGCGACGACGGCCGTGAGCTTCGGCGTCCTGCCGCCCGAGGTCTTGCAGCTCTACCGTCAGAATCATCAGGCCGCAGCCTATCCTGTGAGGTGCGTAAAAGAATAACCGATTATGCAAACGAAAACGATCATCCGCTGTGCGGCACTTCTGGTGTGCCTCGCAGCCATACACCACCGTGCCGCCGCACAGTTCTTCGGCGTCAGGGTGAACGCCCTGGCGGCACTGACGGGCACGGTCGCCGTGGGTGCCGAGGCGGCGCTGACGGACAACTGGACCGTCGAAACCTCCGCCTACTGGAATCCGATCCGCACGAAGCGCATTACGACGCAGGTCGGGGCCTACAGCTCGGCGTCCGACACTGGTTCTACGAAGATTTCGTCGGGCACTTTCTGGTGCTGCACGCCTCCTGAGCCGATTACCGCATCGGCAACCGTCACCGCACTTATGACGGGCGGGCCTACGGCATCGGCATAAGCTACGGCTATGCGTGGATTCTCTCGAAGCGCTGAAACCTCGTCGTGGAGGCCGGTACGGACCGTAAAACTCCGCTGCCATCTGCGCCGCGTGGGTACGGTCAAAGACACGATCCACACGACCGAACTGGATACGGCCTACCTGCGGGGCCGGCAGCTGCTCGAAAAACGCAAATACGCACAGGCGCTCTACATCCTTCATGACTACCGGGACCGCAATACGGCCGTCGCACTGCTCTCGCTGGGACAAGATCGGGAGGCACTGCGCATCCTCGAAGCACTTCCCGCGACGGCCATAAGCGAGTATCTTCAAGCGATCGCCTGCTCGCGGCTGGGCCGCAAGGCCGAGGGACGGAGACACTTTCTCGAAGCCTGCCGCCGCGACGAGCGCATGGAGTACCGTGCGGCGCTCGACCCCGAAATCGATGAACTCTTAAAAGATTGATATTATGACGACAAATCATCTGCGCCGCATCTTCGCGGCGATGCTTCTTCTGCTCGCACTTTGCGGCCTCGGCGCCTGCACGCTCCACGAGGTCGAAGAGATCGAGGTGATCCGCGCGCCCGAAGGCGACGGAACGATCGTCGTACCCGACTGGGACGACACAAAACGATAACGGATGGGAAGTTCCGATATTACGAACGTCTATGCCGCCCTCGATCGTACCCATACGGTCGTCGCATTGGAGAGATCCCGACGGGGCGACGAGGGTTTCAGAACCTTCTTCGACGAGTTCGCGGATTATGCGGCCAACAAGGGATATATCCCGTATCTTCTGCTGTTGAACTTTCACGTCGACGACGGCTCGCTGCTGCCGCCGATCGAAGCCAAAGAACGCGGCTACCGGCTGGCACATCTGGCACCGCTGGAAGTGAAGGACATTCGTCAAGCCCTGACGTTGTACGACCTGCTCTATTGCCGCAAGCACGGCCTCGATCCGCTGGCTGCGCAGAACACCGCCCGGAACCTCTGCTACAAGGACGATTACGCGGGCTTCCGCAACGAATCGATTCCCGCGCTGTCGCAGCCCGGAGCACCTTACGGGGCTGTGGAAACGGAGGGCGGCGTAGCTCTTTTCCGCCGCGGAGAACAACCTGCCGATTCTGCTCAAAGAGGGTGCGGCGCTACAACACATCGTGCGCCTGCACGATGCTGCTTTTTGTTGGCAAATGAATATTTTCCACCTCTCATCCGAGGTGAAGTTGGAACAGCTCCGGCACCACGACGGCTACGAGCATGCGATGTTCTACCTCGGTAAAGGAATGAAGCAGCTGTCAAAATTCGGCACCCTGACAGCCGCAGAGACCCGGCGGGAATTGCTGTTGTTTACGGACACGCCTCTGGGGACAGGATGCTATGAAGAGATGTAGGACTACTATCAGCTGCACTTCTCCCACCCTCAATTACAGGATACGCAGTTACGGATGTATCGGCTCCCGCAGTTCGATATCGGCTGGCAGAAGTACGCCGATCTGTTCCGGCTCGAACGCAACGATAAAGATAGGGAGAGGGATGCCTTCGACAATATCCCGCCCGAAATATTCGCCTCGAAAGCATTGCTGGCGTACGGCATACGGACCGATATGTTCGATCTGGTGCCGACGGTGCGGAATTATGAGAAACTGATCGATAATGTTTCGCACACCTCGTATCACAACAACAACTACTACTACAACTTCGACATCGCCGTTTTACAGACGATGCAGCATAGAGGTGCGCTACGCGCAACCATGATTAGTTATTTTCCATGAATGGCCCCACGCAAATTGGCTGTGTTGCTGATTCTGCGGGTCGGAGCCTGCGGAACACGCCCACAGTAGCGGGCCTCCGCGGGCGGAGGCTTCGGCTCGCGCGGCGCCTCGGCAAATCCCAAATAAATTTGCTTTTGCGCTCGGCTTGCACGCTTTGCGGAGGACAAGCCCCGCTTAGATAGGCGGCGCCTCGGCAAAATCGCAAACTCCGTTTGCTTTTGCGTTCGGCTTGCACTATCTTTGTATCCGATGAAACCGCCGTTTCTCGATATTATTCCGCACCGGTTCCGCCGGAGAAGTTTAGGGGTGACGCTCAGCGTCTTCACGCGCGCATTGCTCAACTTCGCGGGGCTGGCCGTGCTGATTCCCGTGCTCGTCATCATCCTCGACACGGAAGGCATCCGCTCCAACCGGTGGCTGGCAGCGCTCTACGACTTCGGCGGATTCACGAGCGACCGCACGTTCATCCTCACGGTATGCGCCTGTGTCGTGGCGGTGATCCTGTTCAAAAGCCTCGCCAATCTGGCCCTGTACAAAATCGAGCGTAACTTCATCTACGACCTCTATCGGGAACTTTCGCGCCGGCTTTACGTCGACTACCGCAACCGGGGGTTGGGATTCATCAAAAGCTCCAATTCGGCGGTTTTGGCGCGCAACGTCAACGTCGTGTGCCTCACCTTCGTCACGGGCGTGCTGATGCCCGTGGCCGCCATGGCCAGCGAAGCGGTGCTCTTCGCCCTGCTATTCGGGTCGCTGGCGATTTACAATCCGCTCGTAGCGCTGCTGACGCTCGCGATCTTCGTACCTTCCGTAGCGCTCTACTACTACCTGGTACGGCAACGCCTGAACCGCTACGGCGAGGAGGAGAACCGTGCGCAGCGGCGCAAGTCGCGCACCGTGATCGAGACCTTCCGCGGCTATGCCGACCTGGAAATCGCGGGCGCCTATCCCGCGATGCTGAGCGACTTCGACCGCTCGATGGATGAAATCATCCGCGTGCGGCAGCGCAACGCCACGATCGCCGCGCTTCCCCCGATGTTCACCGAAGTGGGACTGGCCGTCGGCATGGCCGTCCTCGTGGCGTTCTGCGCCGGAACGGACAACACGCAAATGAAACTGCTGTTCGGCATCTTCGCCGTCGCTGCATTGCGCATCATGCCCTCGGTGCGCAGCATCATGGGGGCGTGGACATCGCTGCGTTACAACCGTTACACGATCGACGTGCTGCGCGACGCACGGCTCTACGATACGCCCGCAGGGATCGACACGACACAGGAACGGATGCCGTTCGAGCGGGAAATCCGCATCGAAGGACTTTCGTTCCACTTCGACGACGCACCCGACCGCGACATACTGCACGATCTGTCGCTCACGATCCGCAAGGGCGAGCGCATCGGCATACGGGGTGCGTCGGGCGTGGGAAAGACGACGCTGTTCAACATCCTGCTGGGCTTCTACCGCCCCACGGCGGGCCGCATCACCATCGACGGCCGGCCGCTCGACGAAACGAATCTCCGCAAGTGGCAGAACACCATCGGATACGTTTCGCAGAGCGTCTTCATCGCCGACAGCTCCTTCATGCAGAACGTGGCGCTGGGCTGCGCCCCCGACCGGATCGACCGCCGGCGTGCGGCGCAGGCATTGGAAACGGCCAAACTCAAAGAGTTCATCGACACGCTGCCGCAGGGAATGGAGACCCCGATCGGCGAATGCGGCTGCCGGCTCTCGGGCGGGCAACGCCAGCGGCTCGGCATCGCCCGCGCACTCTACAAGCAGGCCGATATCCTCTTTTTCGACGAAGCGACCTCGGCGCTCGACAACCGCACCGAGGAGCGGATCAACCGCGCTATCGAGGAGTTGTCGAAGGCTAACCGCGAGTTGACGATCATCGTCGTCGCCCACCGCGAAAGTTCGTTGGACTATTGCGACCGCATCATCACCCTGGGAGAAAAAACAGCATAGATATGGACTATCTCGTAGCACAAGACCTGATCCGCAGCGAACACCTCGACCTCGTGCGCGAAGGCGGGCTGAACGGATTCAAGCCCTTCGAAACGACCTGCGGCGCGGCAACCGAGCCGCTTATAAGGCTGTCGCCGGCAGAACCGCTGACGCTCGACGACTTCGCCGGCTACCGCGAACTCGACCGATTCGATTTCGACGAGGCGGTCGCCGACTGCCACTTCGGGCGTTACGACGGCGGCCGGCTCTTCTACATGACCGCACCCGGGCAACGACCGGTGCTCTTCGCCAAGGCCGACGGCGACCCGCTCGTGCGGAGCAACGTCGCAGCCGACGGCCGCCCCGACCCCTCGCTGCTGCGATTCGGGCTGTGGATGAGTTTCGGCATCGCCCACAACCCGCACAGCATCGCCATCCACTCGTCGGTAATCGTCCACTCGGGCCGCGCCGTTCTCTTCCTGGGTGAGTCGGGAACCGGCAAGAGCACCCATACGCGCTTGTGGAGAGAGCACATTCCCGGTGCGCAACTGCTCAACGACGACTCGCCGATCGTGCGCGTCGTCGAAGGCGTGCCGACCGTCTTCGGGTCGCCGTGGAGCGGGAAAACACCCTGTTACCGCAACGAAAGCTACCCCATCGCCGCATTCGTGCGATTGGTCCAGGCTCCGCACAACCGGATCGCCCGACTGCCGGTCGTCCGGGCGATCGGCGCGCTGCTCCCCTCGTGCCCGCCGGCATTCGCCTACGACGCACAATTGCAGGACAACATCTGCGACACGCTCTCGCAACTGATCGCCCGCGTGCCGGTCTACCAGTTGGAGTGCCTGCCCGACGCCGACGCCGCACGGCTCTCGTTCGAAACGACGATCGCCGACCGATGAAACGCACCGTTCCCAACCGTATGCTCTTTGCGGAAACCCGCGACCAGCTGCTCGCGGGACGCGAAGTCGTCGTCCGCGTATTGGGCCAGAGTATGCTGCCCTTCTTCCGAAGCGGCAGCCGCATCACGCTTCGCCCCCTGCGCGAAGGCGATCTGCGGCGCGGACACGTGGTGCTGGGCGAAACCGACAACGGCCATTTCGTCGTCCACCGCATCCTCACTGTCTGCGACGAGCGCGTGACCCTGCTGGGCGACGGCAACACCGTAGGGACCGAGACGATACCCCGCGAGCGAATTTACGGCATCGTCGACTGCGGACGGCTGCACCTCTGGCTGGCCGAACGGTGGATGCGCCTCCGCCCGCTGCGCCGTTATCCGCTGGCGATCCTGCGCCGCATCTGCCGCAAATAAAAAGCGGAACCGATTGTCGGCCCCGCTTCTCTCTTACTCTTCGTCGGCGAACATCGGATCCCACGCCGGCAGGCGGACAGGCTTCTGTTTCAGGACGTCGAGCACGCGCTGCGGCACGTATTTTCGCTCGACCACCAGGCGGAACATATATTCATCGAACCAGCAGTCGGTCATGATCAGATGCCCTTTGTAACCGCTCGACGGCCCCCAGCTGTTCTCCACCATCCACTTCTTCGGCCGCCCGTCGGCATCGAGGTCGACGGCCACAAGCGTCATGGCATGGCTCGATCCGCTGGCGAAACTCTCCACGCGACGGCGTTTGTCCATGCCGAAGGTGGTGCCCATGAGCGATTCGTAGTCGAAATTATCCACGTCGAGCAGACCGCGCCCCGAGTCGAGGAACTTGCCTACATCGCACGAGAAATACATCATCGTGCTGTCGCGAATCGACGCAACGGCCATCCGCTTGATCTCCTCGACCGGCAGGTTCACATAGGTCCAGTTGCGGCCGTCGTAGACATGACGGTCGTAGTCGATTTCATAGCACTTGTAATAGTCGCGCGTGGGATCGTTCATCAGCATGACATAGTTGCCCGTGAGATCGTCGGCGACATAGGTTTCGAAAAACGACCTCGGCGTGTATTCGCGCGTATCGACCGGACGCCCCTCGGCATCGCGCCGCGTCCACGTGAAGCGCACGGGCGGCTCGCCCAGATTGAGCACGAGCATCCGGTAGATCACCCCCAGCATCTCCGTCTTGCGGCTTTCGAGTTCGGCCTTCTCCGCACCGTCGCGGGCGGCTTCACGCAACGAAAGCCCGTATTCGCGCAATTTGAGTTTCAGCAAGGCGGCCATCTGGGCGGTGTGCTCGCTGCTGTACGTTTCGGGCATCGCCTCCTTAGGCACCAGCCCGTACTTGCTCACGATATCCGCAACCCCGGTAAACTGGCCGCCGTCGCTGAGCGGGTTCTTGAACAGCCACTCGACCGTCCGATCCTCACGCGGTGCGTCGCGGGTGTCGATAACCCCTTGCAGGAAGAGGTTCGCCTTCTCCAGCTGATCCCAGAAAAAACAGTAGTTCTGCGAAAACTCGAAGGCCCCCAGCCCGTAGCGCGCAATCATGCGGGCGCGCAACACGTTCAGACCAGAGAAGAGCCAGCAACGGCCCGACTGCTGCTGGTCGGTGACGCCTTTCGACGGTACCCGATGCGAAAAATAGGTGTCGATTTCGCCCTGATTCGGCTGGTTGACGACCAGCTTGCGAATATCGTTGTTGCAGATCGCATTGCGCAGCGCGTGGTCGGCAGGCGTATCCTCGTAGGAGGCACGTATCCGCTGCAACATCCCGTCGCTGATCCCGCCGTCGTTTTGCGCCCCGAGGGGCAACAGGGACGATACGGCGAAGGCCCCGATAAGTACGATTCGTTTCATAATTCGGTCTCGATCCGGTTCTTACGAACCGAAGTGATACAAACGGTTCTCGGTTCGACAAAGATAGTGCAAGCCGAGGGCAAAAACAAACTCGTTTGCATTTTGCCGAGGCGCAGCCTATCCAAGCGGAAGATTGTTATCTCCCCGTACAGAACGAAAGCACAGAAGTACCGCAACGGCCACTCTCCCCGACCGATAACACTGAAAGAATCCCGCGACCCCGCCCCGGTCGATTCGGAAAACAATACCCGCACCGTATAAAAGGCCGTAACACCATATACCGCCGCTGCCGCCGCACCGGACACACGAAAACGGCCGATCCAAATTGGATCGGCCGTCATTCTCGGAAAAAGAATCGTTTACGATTCGAGCGCGAAGCGCTTGTAAGCGACAACGGTAGCCTCCTTGTCCGCTTCGTGGATATACTGGGCGATGGTCTTCTTTTCACCGACCAACTCCTGATTCAGCAGTGTGTTCTCCTCGAAGAACTTGCGCATCTTGCCTTCGGCGATCTTTTCGAGAATGGCCTCGGGCTTGCCTGCGTTCTTCGGATCCTGCTTCATCGCCTCGATGGCGATCTGGCGCTCATGCGCGACTACGTCGGCCGGGCAATCGGCCACGTCGATCGCGATGGGAGCCATCGCCGTAGCCTGCATGGCTACTGCATGGGCCACCTCCTCCGGAACGACCTTGTTGAAGCCCAGAATCGTACCCAGCTTCTTGTTGAAGTGAACGTATGAGTGGCAATAGGGAGCCTCGATACGGGCGTAATAGGCCATTTCGACCTTCTCGCCTGTCTGTCCCGATTTCTCGGTCACCATCTCTTCGACGGTGCGTCCCTCTGCGTTCTTCACGGCCATCAGCGTATCCTTGTCGGCAGCATCGGCGGCAACGGCGATGTCGATCATCGCATTGGCCGAAGCAGCGAACTCGGCGTTCTGAGCAACGAAGTCGGTCTCGCAGGCGAGACACAGCATGTAGGCTTTCGTGCCCACGATGCGCGTTACGACGACACCCTCCGAAGCGTTGCGCTCGGCACGTTTGGCAACGACCAGCTTACCCTTCTCACGGATGATGTCCTGAGCGCGCGCAAAATCGCCTTCGGCCTCCATGAGTGCATTCTTGCAATCCATCATGCCGGCACCGGTCATCTTGCGGAGCTTCATTACATCAGCAGCTTTGATTTCCATAATTATCCTTTCTTTAATAAAGTGTGGTTACTGTATTCATCGGGCATTACTCGGCCTGCGCCTCGGCGGCAGCCTCGACCTTCTCGGCCGCTGCTTCGACGACCTCGGCAGCGGCGGTTGCAGCCTGCTCGGTGGCAGTCACGACCTCTGCTACGGCAGCCTCTTCGGCGTCGATCGTAGCCTTGACGGCCTTCTTGATGCGGGGTTTGCCCTCCTTCTTGGGTGCACCCTCCTCTTCGGAGACGATACCCTCCTGAGCCTCCTTCTCCTTTTCGAGACGGCGCTCCTCCGTACCCTCGGCCACAGCGGCGCAGATGGCGGTCAGAATCACGGCGATTGAATTCGACGCATCGTCATTTGCAGGAATAACGTAATCGATGTCGGTTGGATCACAACAAGTATCTACTATTGCAAATACGGGGATATTCAATCGTTTAGCCTCTTTGACCGCATTGGACTCCTTCATCACGTCGACCACGAACAGGGCCGCCGGAAGACGGGTCAGGTCGGCGATGGAACCGAGGTTCTTCTCCAATTTCGCACGCTGACGCTCGATCTGAAGCTTCTCGCGCTTGGAGAAATTGTTGAATGTGCCGTCGGCGGTCATCTTGTCGATGGTCGCCATCTTCTTGACGGCTTTGCGTATCGTGGGGAAATTGGTAAGCATACCGCCTGCCCAACGTTCGGTAACGTAGGGCATACCGATAGCCGCCACCTTTTCGGCAACAATATCCTTGGCTTGTTTCTTGGTGGCTACGAACAGCACGCGGCGACCGCTCTTGGCGATCTGCTTGATAGCCGCAGCGGCCTCATCGATCTTGATCACGGTCTTGTGCAGGTCGATGATGTGAATGCCGTTCTTCTCCATGAAGATGTAGGGAGCCATTTTGGGGTTCCACTTACGCTTCAGGTGACCGAAGTGTGCGCCGGCCTCCAACAATGTATTAAAATCTGTACGTGACATTTCAATTCGTCTTTTTTAATTTTAATTCTCTTTGTATCAACTCCCCGGTAGTGGCACAAGCCAATCCGCGAAGTTTTCCGCGACGGGGCAATCTGCAAGTAGACATATATATAATTATGTGGTCTTGCGGATTTGGAACCCGCGTCGTGCATGCCGAAAATCCGTCCGGTAAGGATTAACGCTTACTGAACTGGAACTTGCGACGTGCGCCCGGCTGTCCCGGCTTCTTACGCTCAACCTCACGCGGGTCGCGGGTGAGGAATCCGGCCTTTTTCAGTACCGGACGCATCTCCGCGTCGATCTCGCACAATGCGCGTGCGATACCCAGACGAGCGGCCTCGGCCTGTCCCTTGATCCCGCCGCCATCGAGGTTGATGACGATGTCGTAGTTTTCGACGGTGTTGGTGGCCAGCAGGGGCTGCTTCACCTGAAATTGCAGGATATCGAGCGGGAAGTATGTTTCGAGCGCCTTACGGTTGATTGTAATCTGACCTTTGCCCGGCTTTACGAAAACGCGGGCTACAGCGGCTTTACGTCGGCCTACGGTGTTTACAATTTCCATACTCTTCTTACTTAATCTCGTTCAACTTAATTGCTTTGGGGTTCTGCGCGGCATGGGGATGCTCCGCACCGGCATACACCTTGAGGTTCTTGAAGATAGCCTCGCCCAGACGGGTTTTGGGAAGCATACCGCGAACGGCCTCTTCGATCACGAACTCAGGCTTCTTCTTCAGGTAGTCCTGAGCGGTCGCGAAACGCTGGCCGCCGGGATAACCCGTGTGTCGTACATAGACCTTTTCGGTCAGTTTGTCGCCCGTGAGCTTCACTTTCTCCGCATTGACGACGATGACGTAGTCACCGCAATCGACGTGGGGCGTGTAGCCGGGCTTGTTCTTGCCGCGGAGGATCTTGGCGATCTGCGAAGCAAGACGTCCCAACACCTCGTTCGTCGCATCTATCACCACCCACTCCTTGGTGACGGTAGCTGCATTCGCCGAGATTGTTTTGTAGCTTAATGAATCCACTTTGTTTACGTTTAATTAATACTTGTTGTTAAATTGATCCAATTCCCGCTTTTACGGGTGCGCAAAGTTAGTAATAATTTTCCAAAACGACAACATCGGTCTAAAAATAAACGGATTTATCCGCTTCGGGTCTGCAATTTCGGGAAGCGCTCTGCAAAAGACACCGCACAGCGGCTTCCGCCGGAGCTCCGCTACGCACGACGGACGGAACCGCCGCAGGCCGGAAATACCCGCACCTCGAACGGCCGAAAACAGCGCATCCGCCCCGTTCAGGAGGCGGATGCGCCGGCGATCATTTCGGCTGCGGCAGCCGTGCATCATTCCGCCTTTCCCCCGAAATAGAGGTCAAGCAGCCGCTTGGCGGCGATGAACGAACTGATCTTATCGTCGAGCACCTGTCCTTCGAGCACGGAGATCTCGGCCTCGATGCGCGGGTCGCGGTAGAAACTGTTTTTCAGCGTTTCGTCGATCGTCTCGTACATCCAATACTTGTTTTGCCGATTGCGGTTGTGCCGAAAAAAACCGTTGCCCTGCGTATGGTCCAGAAACTCCTCGACACCCTTCCATACCTCTTCGAGTCCCGCGCCCGAAACGGCCGAACAGGTATAGACCCGGGGACGCCACTCCGACTCGGGAAGCGGGAAGAGTTGCAGCGCACTCTGAAACTGCGTCTTCGCCAGCTCGGCCTTGTGGATATTCTCGCCGTCGGCTTTGGTAATCACCATGAGGTCGGCCATCTCCATGATCCCGCGCTTGATGCCCTGCAACTCGTCGCCGGCGCCCGAAATCTGCAACAGCATGAACAGATCGACCATCGAATGCACGGCCGTTTCCGACTGGCCCACGCCCACCGTCTCGATGAAGATCACGTCGAAGCCCGCCGCCTCGCACAACACGATCGTCT
>OJMI01003131.1_pt1 | contig 12912 bp, 10 predicted proteins | sample 1597131 | NCBI WGS metagenome assembly OJMI01 (sample SAMEA2452116, study PRJEB22498) | human gut metagenome | reverse complement strand
ATTCAGGGTTTCCATGGTCTTCTTCAGTTTCATGATGGGACCGGGACACTGAATGCCGCAGGCATCTACTTTTATGACCTTTTCCGTAGCCGGCTGGCAGCAGGAGGTAGTGGGCTGGCAGGAAGACGACGGCTGTTCCGGCAGGCAGACAGGGGTGGTAGCAGCCTTGTAGGTCTTGATACCTCCAATCAGGTTGCGCACGTCCTGATAACCGTTGTCTTTCAGGATGCAGGATGCTAAGTATCCTCGCAGTCCTACACCGCAGTAAATGAAGACAGGCTTGTCGGACGGGATTTCGTTCATGCGTTCACGCAACTCGTCGAGCGGTACGTTGATGGCTCCTGGAATCTTTCCTAAACTGTATTCGTCGGCAGTACGGACGTCTACCAGCGTTACCTTTTTCAAGTCGGCTTGCTGGAGTTCACGCCAGTACAGCGGAGTCATTTTGCCGCTCAGTATGTTGCCTGCTACATATCCCGATAGGGCTACAGGATCTTTTGCCGACGAGAAAGGAGGAGCATAGGCATGTTCCAGTTCTGTCAGGTCGTATACCGTTCCGTTTCGTTTGATGGTCAGCGCATATTCGTCGATACGTTTGTCCACTCCGTCGTAGCCTACAATCTGTGCTCCGTACAACTTGCCGTCGGTAGGAGAGAAGGTGATTTTTATATCCAGCATCGAGGCACCCGGATAATAACCGGCGTGTGAATTGGAATGGATAGTAGCCGACAGATAAGGTATATCCATTTGCTTCAGTCGCTTGGCAGGAAGTCCGGTTGAGGCTACGGTCAGGTCGAACACCTTTGCGATAGCTGTACCGATAGAACCTTCGTATTTAATTTTGTTGCCGAATACCATGTTGTCTGCCACGATACGAGCTTGACGGTTGGCCGGTCCGGCGAGGAAGTTCAACCACGGCTTGTGTGTAATGGGATGCGGAAATTCTATCGCGTCGCCTACGGCATAGACCGATTCATCGGATGTCTGCAAGTATTCGTTTACATAAATGCCACGCATTTCCCCGAGCTTCAGTCCTGCTTCGGTTGCTAGACGAGTTTCGGCCCGTACACCGATAGAGAGCAATACCATTTCGGCATTCACTTGGATACCCGACTTAAAGTGGACACTGATACCTTCGGCTGTTTTTTCGAACGATTCAACGGCCTGTTCCAGATACAGCCGGACACCTTTCTGTTGCAGGTGCTCGTGAACCAGAGACGCCATCGAGTAATCGATAGGTCCCATTACCTGATTGGCCATTTCTACTACCGAAACTTCAATGCCGCTGTGGTGAAGGTTCTCCGCCATTTCCAGACCGATGAAGCCACCGCCTACGATGACAGCGCGTTTCACTGCTTTCTGCTGCATGTAACTCTTGATGCGGTCGGTATCGTTTACATTTCTCAGGGTGAAGATGCCTTCGGTATCAATGCCCGGCAGAGGTGGACGTACGGGAGAGGCACCCGGCGAGAGCAGCAGTTTGTCGTACGATTCGGTATAGGTCTTTCCGGAAGAACGAACGGTTACTTCCTTCTTCTTCACGTCGATGGCCGTTACTTCCGAACGCGTGCGTATATCGATATTGAAACGTTTTCCGAATGATTCGGGAGTCTGTACGAAGAGGCGTTCACGGTCTTCGATGACTCCGCCTATATAATAGGGCAGGCCGCAATTGGCGTACGAGATGTATTCACCTTTTTCGAATAAAATGATTTCTGCTTTCTCTGTGTTGCGGCGGATACGTGCGGCTGCGGTCGCTCCTCCGGCTACTCCTCCAATGATGATGTACTTCATGTGTATATTCTTTTTTGTCGTTATTATTTTCTTTTGGAAACTTTTTGCAAAGAAAATAATTAATTCTTTTTGAATAAAATTTCCGATGGAAAATATTTTCTGTTTAATTCTTATTAACAAATTTGGGTGGCTTGTAACTGGAAAAAGGGAAGGAAAAGGCAGAATATAGGTTGCATTTATCGTAGCAGACATATTTTTTGATTACTTTTGAGGCTGTAAACTTATTAAATAAAAACAGATAGATGAAACCAATACATTACACACTGGCAGCTTTGTTGCTGGCTTCGTCCTCGCTGTGGGCGCAAACCGATGAAGGATATAAGTTTGAAACAGTCGTAAACCAGAAAGTCACTCCCGTAAAGGATCAGGCATCCAGCGGTACGTGCTGGTGCTTTGCTACGACTTCTTTTGTGGAAGCTGAACTGTTGCGTCAGGGAAAGGGGGAATACGACCTTTCGGAAATGTTTATCGTACGCCAGAAATACATGAATCAGCTGAAGGATAATTTCCTGCGTCAAGGAAAGGGGAATATCGGACAAGGCAGTATTACGACAAGTTGGATTACTGCTTTCAATCAGGTAGGTATCGTGCCGGAAGAGGTTTATACGGGTATCAACTACGATTCGAAGTTTCATAATCATACGGAACTGGTAGATTATATGACGGCTATTGCCAAGCAGGCGATCGACATGAAGAAGTGTTCTCCTCAGTACGAGCAGCTGATAAACAGTTTGTTCGATATCTATATGGGGAAACTGCCCGAAAAGTTTACTTATAAAGGAAAGGAATATACACCGAAGAGCTTTGCCGAAAGTCTGGGTATCTGCACGGACGACTATGTCATGCTGACCAGCTTTACGCACAAGCCGTATTACAAGCCGTTTGAGGTGGAGATTCCCGACAACTGGGAGCACGACCGTATGTATAACTTGCCGCTGGATGAGCTGATAGAGGCTACCGATCATGCACTGACTACCGGTTGTACGGTGTGCTGGGACGGTGACGTGAGCGAACGGGGCTTTTCTTTCTCGAACGGAGTGGCCATCAATCCGGAAGTGGACGATGTAGACGAGTATAAGGACAGCGACCGTGCTCGCTGGGGACAAATGACGAAACGTGACCGTCTGGCTGAGGTTTTCCAGTTCAAGCATCCTTACCCTGAAGTGAACGTGACACCGGAAATCCGTCAGCAGGGATATGAATCGTTTACCACGACCGATGACCACTTGATGCATCTTACCGGCATTGCCAAGGACCAGAACGGTACGAAGTATTATATTACGAAAAATTCTTGGGCTGCCGACAGCAATAAGTTTGGGGGGTACCTGAACATGTCGGAAAGTTATGTGCGTGCCAAGACCATTTATGTAATGATGCACAAGGATGGACTTCCTAAGGAGTTGAAAAAGAAATTGGGAATTAAATAAGTGTAAAGAATAAGGCTGTCTCACGAGGCAGCCTTATTTGTTATAACTTTATGATCATTATCCGATATGATTCACCTTTGTTACGATTATGATACAGCAGTCATCAGGTTGACGATTGTTATACCATATCGTCGCCGGTCTTGGCAAAGGTAACTTTAATTGTTTTATGGAAGGGAATGAAACGTGAAATAATGGCGATAACCAGCGTTACGATAAACAGCCATCCCAATATCTCTTTTAATGCCAGCAGCAGACTTTGTTGCTGGAGGGTATTATAAAGGGAAGTTGTCGCCATTTGAGTCGCTTCTGCATACCCATGTCCTTGGACCAGACCGCTCGTGACCGACTGGGAAAACTTCGAGGCAGCAAGCGGGTCGGCCATGGTGATGGTTTCGGACAGCGAGTGCATGTATTTTTGTTCCAGCCGGTATAGGATATTGCTGTAAAAGGAAGTAGCAATGATAGGAGCCAGTACCGAACGGAAGGTGATGAGGAAAAACGCGTTCGAAAGCAGAAACTTCGGATTCAGGTCTTCTACAGCAAACAATGCAAAGGCAATAATCAGGGAAAGCATGCCAAGTCCGCGCAGGAAGATGGGAAAGTAAAGCATTTCGTATGTACTTTCGGGCGATATGCCGAAGTACAGGATGCCGAAAAATGCGGCAAAGCATGCCATGCCTCCGGCTATGAAGAAACGGAAACGCCAGCGTTGCCACCTGAACCACCAGAAACAAATGAAGGCTCCTAACAGATAGCCGGGTATGAGCCAGATATAAAGTACGTAGGAGTGGGTGGTATCGACCTTGAGAATGGAGGTCATGTAGTTTGTCAGCAGGGTAGTCGAGGTACTGAAAAACATGATAAGCATCATGTAGAAGTAGCCCACAATAGCCTTTGGCTGGTATAAGGGTGCCAGATTGACGTACGGAGTCTGAGAATGATACTGCATCCAGACAAAGAAGGCAATCAGGATGGGAGCTATAACGATATAGGCGCATATCTTGTAAGACGACATCCAGTCGAGCATTTTACCGTAGTTGGCAACGTACATCAGCATCAGCAGTCCGATGGCGATGACGAACATTTCCCGCAGGTGGAGCTCTTCTATCGGAATCTTCTTCATGGGCTGGTCGTGGCGGTAACAGATGATAATGATCAGGATGGCGAGCAACAGCAAAACCATCATGAAGTAGTACATATACTTCCAGTCGTAGTGGTAGGCAAGCTCTGCGGTGAGCACCATGGAGAGCTGTCCCCCTCCGTATACCAGTGGGTAGAAATAAGAATAAAATTCGCTGCGGACGTTCTTCGGACTGAATATTTTCTGTGCGTGACGAATGAACCAGAGCATGAGAAACCCCTTCAGAAAACCGATGGCAAAGCTGGCGACAATCAGGATGTCGGCGCTTTGCGAGCGGGCGCATATCCAACTGAGTATGATCTGCAAGGACAGGTCTGCCAGCAACAAGAACTTGGTGGAAAAGGCAGCCAGCACTTTGGGTACGATGGGATAGGCGATGGCCATACCTACCGAAGCTGCATAATACCCCATGGTAATATCTTCTGTGTTGGTACCTAACGTGTTCGAAACTTCCAGCATACTGCCGGTATACGAGCCGTTGAGCATGGTTACCGGAAGGATGATGATAAAGACACTTGCCAGTGCCAGCCAGTTGGGAACCCATTTCCGTACGGGAAGTCCCAGTGCTCTCATGTTGATCATTTGCGTAGGGCTTCTGTTTCTACCATCATTCCGGCACGCAAGTGCTGTGCGTCTTCTTCACTAATGTCTATGATGTCAATACGGACAGGGATACGTTGTTGTACCTTTACAAAATTTCCTGCCGAGTTGTCGGTCGGTACCAGAGAGTATTTGGAGCCGGTTGCTTCGGAAATAGCGGTAACCTTTCCGTTAAAGACTTTTCCGGGCAGGGCATCTACCTTGATACGGACCGGTTGTCCGATGTAGATATTTACGATTTGTGTTTCCTTGTAGTTGGCGGTAATCCATTTGTCTTTGCTACGGACCAGGTAGGAAATGGTCTGACCAGCTTGTACAAATTGTCCGGGTTCCAGAGTACGGCGTCCCATATACCCGTCGTAAGGAGCTGTGACTACGGTATACGACAGGTTGAGGCGTGCCAGATCCAGATCGGCTTCTTTGCGCAGAATAGCTGCTTCGGCGCTGGTATTTTTCTTGCTGGCCTCCTTATACTGCGAGAGGGCCACACGTTTCTGTTCGAGCAATGCCTGATAACGTGCCTGAGCTGCATCATAGGCTGCTTTGGCTTGTTCGTATTGCTGTTCTGGAACGGATTCTTCTTTCAGTAGTCGCTCAAAACGATGATAGTCTTGTTCCAGTTGCCACAACTTGGCTTTGGCTTCAGCAATGTTGGCTTCCTGCACGGCAATGTTGGTGTGTGAGGTTTCAATCCCCGAATGAAGCGCATCTTTTGAACCCTCGGCATCCAGCAAGGCAGCTTCGGCCTCTTTCACTCTTATCTGATATTCGCGATTATCGAGTACCAGCAATGTATCTCCTTGATGTACAAGCTGATGTTCCGTAAAACGCACTTCCTTGATATATCCTGTGGCGCGGATATTCAGCGGTATGACATATTGATCGACAAAAGCATCGTTTGTAACTTCATAGTTGAAGTAGCGCCAGAAATAGTTGGCAGTCCACCATAATCCGGAGCCGGCCAGCGCAATGCAAATGAGGTTTAGTATGATGTTGCGAACTCGTAGCTTTTTGAGTTTCTGCTGTTTTACTTTTAGTTCCGACATAAAAAGTTGAGGTTAAGTTAATGTTTTAAAGTCGTCCGCATGCGCGTTCCAGCTGATAGTAAGTGTAAATTACTCGTGTCCGGGCTGAGGTAAGTTGAAGCTCCGCATTCAGGCGAACCGAATTGGCATCCAGCAAATCGGTCAATATGGCCAGCTGGCTCAGGTATCGGTTTTGCATGATCCGGTAGTTTTCTTGTGCCTGTTTGACCGAAAGTTTCAGGGCTTCTACCTGTTGCAAGGCTTCACGGTGGCGGAGATAGGCCGTACGTACGTTGACTTTGATTTGTTGTATCTTCTGTTCTTCCGTATTCTGACTGAGCGTGACAGCCAGTTTGCTCTCCTTAATTTTGTGATTGTTCTTGTAAAGCGACGAAAGCGGGTAAGATACCGACAATCCGATGTTCCAGTTATTGTTGTACATATCGACCATCGTTCTGGAGATAGGCCGTGCCAGTGTATTCGATGCGTAGAGCGATACGTTCGGCAGATTGGCGGCCTTTGCCAGGCGGACATCGTTACGGGCTACTTCTGTTTGTTCCCGGAGTAACCGGATGGCAGGGTCGTTCATGCAGGCTTGCGCTACATAATCGTCGTATTGCTCGAGGGCTACTGCCCGATAAAGCAGGGTTGTGTCGGGCAGCAACAAACGGTTTTCATCAATGCCAAGCAGAATATTCAGTTGCTGGGATACCAGTATGATACTGTTCTCTGTTTCTGTCAGCGAAAGGCGGTCGTTGGTAAGTTGCATTTCACTGCGCAACACATCGTTGTTCGTAATCAGGCCTTCCTTTTTCATTTGGCGGATATCTTTCAGGCGCCGTTCCGATTCTTCGATGTTTCGGGTGAGCACATCGTGCTGGCGATACAGGCTGAACAGACTCATGTATTGTTCCAGCAGGCTGAGTTTCACGTCTGCGCGGTCGGTAGCAGTCTGCAAGGAAGCCACGCTCTTCTGTAAGTCGGCTTTACGGATGGAGTAATGTATTTTGCCTCCTTGGTATAAAGGCTGTGTAAAGTCGACTGCATAGTTTTGCATCCAGTCGGGAGTGTCGGGATAAGTGGGCGACGACAGACCGCGCTGAAACACAATCGGCTGCCCCACGACTCCTCCCTTTAACCCGATTTGTAAGTCGGGAAGCCGTGAAGTACGGGCTGTCTGGCTTTGTTCGTGAGCGATAGATTCTTTCATCAGATCTGCTTGAATCTTCAGACTGTTCTCCGTACCCAACCGGAAAAGTTCGTCGATGGTCAGGAACAAGGAATCTGTCGGAGATGCCAGACAGCCGGCGCTGTTGCCGAGTAATAGAAAGATAAATAAGAATTTAGATATTTTCGAGTACATTGTATACTGAATTGAGTTCGGACATCATGACTTTAATGCCTTCCAGTCCTATTGTCTGTTCGGCGTTTACATATACTTGGTCGAGTATGGGACGAATTTGATTTCGGAATTCTTCTCCTTCGTTCGTCAGAAAAACCAGTTTGCTCCGGCGGTCGGTTGGATCTTCTTCCCGTCGGACGTAACCTTTTTTCTCCAGATTATTCATCAAGTTGGTCAGACATGCTTTATCCTTGGCGGTACGTTCTGCCAGTACTTGCTGTGTAATGCCTTGTTCATGCCACAGGCTGCTCAGTACCTGTAACATTTCGAATGTGATTCCTGCATTGTTTCTCTTCAATGTCCGTTGCATTGCCCTGCGAAATGCCATGCGGGTGCGGAAGACTTGCAGCATCAATTCTCTGAATTCAGTTCCTTCTCTCATAAGTAATTATTCTCGTTTTTGGGGCTGCAAAGGTAGGCATTTTTATTGAATTAGTCAAATATTTGACTAATCAGGACCGACTGTTTTAGAAATTTATGGTAAAAGAACTTTTCTTTTCTGATGCAGATACTTGGAAGTTGCAGTTATATACTTCTATTACAGATAGTACATAACTGCTTCATTTTTATTTTTCTTCGGAGGGTACTTCGTCTTTGCGCATACTGAATTCGCATCCGCAGTAGCGCTGGTTGTAAAAATTATATTCTTTGATGATGGCGATACGGCGTTCGCTTAGTCCTCCTTTTCGCCAGTTCTGTTCCCACCAGGTTACATCCGGGTAGGGTTCTACGGCGTAGTGTCCGGCCTGATTGATTTGTTCCAGACTTTTCCAGCGTGAAGAAGCAAGGGTGGTTGTGATAACCGTGAAGCCGTTTTCATGTGCATAGCGTGCCGTATCGCGCAGGCGCATCTTGAAACATTGCAGGCAACGTCCGCCTCGTTCGGGTTCATTCTCAAGTCCTTTTACCGTGCATCTCCATTCTTCGTGATCGTAGTCGGCATCCACGATATCGAGTCCCAGCGAACGGGCATAACGGGAACATTCATTTTTACGGATATTATATTCCTCCAGTGGATAAATATTGGGGTTACAGTAATAGATGGTGGGTCGTATGTCGTGCTGCATCAAGCATTCAATAATTGCAGATGAGCAGGGCGCACAGCAAGTGTGGAGCAAAACACGTTTTGCATCACCCGGCACTTCCAATGTAAATGTTTTCTTTTTCATGTCATTTTGAGGATAGTCATTTCCATTGCAAAAATAACTTTTTTGTTTGTGAACCGGAAGTACTCGTTTTCTTTTCTCTATGTTGGACCGGAAATGATATTAGTGCTTCGGGTAAAAAACAAGAGAACCCTGTCATGTTCTATCGCATGAAATGACAGGATTCTCTTTATGGAAATGAAATAGTCTGTATTTCAGATAAGAGAGTCTGAAAAAGACGTATTCTTTTTGCCGCTTTTAAGTGAAAGTTATTTTATTTCAAATTCTTCTTTCATGTCAAGCTCGTTGCCGTGTACATCGTAGAATTTATATTCCAGGAAGGCAAGACTCTGATTGGGTATGATTTTTATGCCAAATCCAAACTTCATCTGCCATTTGCGTTTCAGAGAAACAATTCCCTGATTGATGTATGCAGCAACATAAGGGTGGATGTGTAATGTAAATTTCTTGACCTTCAGTTTATTGACCAGGTAGTCAATTTTACTTTCCAGCGTATCTGTAAATAGTATGGAAGGTTTTATCTTTCCTTTTCCAAAACAAGTAGGGCAGTCTTCATCGGTTGTAACGTCCATTGCGGGGCGTACTCTCTGACGGGTTATCTGCATTAATCCGAATTTACTGAGCGGCAGAATGTTGTGCTTTGCGCGGTCTTTTTGCATGTTTTGGCACATACGTTCGTATAGTTTCTGTCGGTTTTCAGCCAGATTCATGTCGATGAAGTCGACTACAATAATACCTCCCATATCCCTCAATCGGAGTTGTCGTGCCAGTTCATCGGCAGCTCCCAGGTTTACATCAAGCGCGTTCGCCTCTTGTCCGTTAGCTGATTTAGAGCGGTTTCCACTGTTTACGTCTACTACATGCAACGCTTCAGTATGTTCTATGATAAGGTAAGCTCCGCTCTTGTATGAAACCGTTTTTCCGAACGACGATTTGATTTGCTTGGTAATGGCAAAGTTATCAAAAATGGGAAGTTGACCTTTGTAAAGCTTGACGATACCCGAACGTTCGGGAGCGATAAGCGTTACATAATCTTTTACTTCGTTGTAAACGCTCTCATCGTTTACATAAATATTTTCGTACGAAGGATTAAACAGATCGCGCAGCATGGCTACGGTGCGACTTGTTTCTTCGTATACCAGTGAAGGCAGTTTGGTTGCCTTTTGTACTTTTGTAATGGTATCTTCCCAATGTTTCAGCAATACCTTCAGCTCGGCATCCAGTTCTGCCACGCGTTTGCCTTCGGCTACAGTACGTACGATTACTCCGAAATTCTTGGGCTTGATACTTTGCAGTAGCTGTTTCAGGCGTGCACGTTCTTCGCTTGACTTGATTTTCTGGGATACCGAAACTTTATCGTTAAATGGAATCAGCACGAGGTAACGTCCGGCAAAAGACAGTTCGCAGGTCAGTCGCGGTCCTTTGGTTGAGATTGGTTCCTTTACGATCTGTACGATAACTTCCTGTCCTTGTTGCAGTACGGTAGAGATTGTTCCGTCTTTGTCGATGTCGGGCAGAATGGAAGCTTTCGACATGGGATAAAGTTTCTTTTTGTCGCTGATAACTTGCTTCAGATACTTCTGGTAAGAAGTAAATTGAGGTCCGAGGTCTAAGTAGTGAAGGAAAGCGTCTTTTTCGAAGCCGACATCTACAAAGCAGGCATTCAGTCCGGGCATGAGCTTGCGCACTTTACCCACGTACATATTCCCAACAGAGAAAGAAAGATTTCGCTCTTCTTTTTGGAATTCTACCAGATTCTTGTCTTCCAGGAGTGCGATAGAAATCTCTTTGGGCTGTACATCTACTACTAATTCGCTTGTCACTTGTTACTTAGTTTTAAGAGTGTTAATAATGCATTTCCATTATGCAGGTTTGTGTTCTGCACTTTCATAATACACAAAGAACAAACCTGAAAGACTAGTAGGAGCTTTACAAGTTTGTTCTTTATTGAAGTCGGACAGACTAACAATTATTTTTTGCTTTTATGTCTGTTCTTTCTTAGTCTTTTTTTACGCTTGTGTGTAGACATTTTATGTCTTTTTCTTTTCTTTCCGCTAGGCATACTTGTTAAATTTATAGGGTTAATACTAATGTTAATTTATTTTTTTACTGAAAGAGTAAATGTTTTCGCTGGTTTGAATGCCGGAATGTTGTGCTCCGGAATGATAATAGTTGTATTCTTTGAAATGTTACGGGCAGTCTTCTGCGCTCTTTTCTTCACAATGAAACTGCCGAAACCACGAAGGTATACGTTTTCGTCGTTTGACAATGATTCTTTTACTGAATCCATAAACGCTTCAAGCGTAGTCAGGACTGTTGCCTTATCAATACCTGTGTTTTTAGCAATTTCGTTTACAATATCTGCTTTAGTCATTTCGCTAATAATTATTGTTATACGTTATCTTAATTTTTTGGATTGCAAATATATAGCTTTTCTTGTTCTCAAAGAAATTTCTTTCGAACAAATTTTATAAAAAGTGGTCTAGGCTTTGCTAAAACGCTTATTTTTGCCCTGAAATTAATTGGTATAAATATTGAAATGTCATTTTAAATGAGTTTGCTAGGCGATAAAATTATAGATTGGTATAAGGATAATGGGCGTAATTTACCTTGGCGAAATACGAAAAATCCTTATAAAATATGGATTTCGGAAATTATTTTGCAGCAAACACGTGTCGCTCAAGGATACGATTATTATTGCCGTTTTATCGAACGTTTCCCCGATTTTCAGACATTGGCAGAGGCGGACGAGGATGAGGTAATGAAGTACTGGCAGGGGCTGGGATATTATTCTCGTGCCAGAAATCTCCATGATGCAGCCCGTTCTATAGCTGAAAAAGGGACTTTTCCCGATACGTATCCCGAAGTACGGAACTTGAAGGGGGTAGGTGATTATACTGCGGCTGCTATCTGTTCCTTTGCCTATGATATGCCTTGTGCCGTTGTCGATGGCAACGTGTATCGGGTTATCTCTCGTTGGATGGGGGTGGAAGAACCGATTGATACAGGTGCCGGCAAGAAAGTTTTTGCGGCTTTGGCCGACGAGTTATTGGATAAGGAACAACCTGCGTTATATAATCAGGCCATAATGGATTTTGGTGCCTTGCAATGTGTACCTTCTTCTCCTTCGTGTATGCTTTGTCCGCTATCGGATAGTTGTGTGGCTTTACAAAAAGGACTGGTGGAAGAGTTGCCGCACAAAGTGCATAAAACGAAGGTTTCGAACCGTTATTTCCATTATTTCTATGTGCGTGCAGGTGCTTATACCTATATATATAAGCGGGGTATGGGTGACATTTGGCGTAATTTGTATGAATTTCCTTTGATAGAAACCGAGACGGAACTTGACGAACAAGGTGTATTGCAACTCCCGCAGTTTGCGACATTGTTTGGAAATTGTGAGGTTGATAATATCAAGTTGGTAGCGAAAAATGTAAAACATGTTTTGTCGCATCGGGTTATTTATGCGGATTGCTATGAGATTGAGATACCCGAAACAGCTTGTGTGGGCGGTGCTTATCAGCGTGTTTTGATTGACGATTTGCATAAATTTCCTGTATCTCGCTTGACATCTCGTTTTTTTTCTCTAATTTTGGAACAAAATATTTAAAAGATAAGAGATTATGTCATTAAATAAAGCTCAGTTGATTGGCAATGTGGGAAAAGATCCCGACGTGCGTTATCTGGATAGTGGTGTGGCTGTGGCAACATTTCCTCTGGCGACTACCGATCGTGCTTATACTTTACCCAATGGTACACAAGTTCCCGAACGGACAGAATGGCACAATATCGTATTGTGGCGCGGCCTTGCCGAAACTGCGGAGAAATATGTACACAAAGGTGATAAACTGTATATTGAAGGAAAGATACGTTCCCGTTCGTACGATGACCAGAATGGAGTAAAGCGTTATGTTGTGGAGATCTTTGCCGATAATATGGAAATGCTTACACCGCGTTCCGCACAGTCCGCTCCGGCTCAGCCTGCACAGCCTGCTGCTCCTCAGCAGTCTGCTCCAGCTCAATCATCGCAGTCGGCTGATGCTTCCGATGACTTGCCGTTTTAAATAAACGGCGAAACTCTTTCACTACAGACAGGTTTAGGATGAATAGAATGAATCCGTATGTCTTGTCTGTTGTGAAAGAGAAAAAGAAAATTGATGTTTAACTAAATATTTGTTCCTTGGACCCTGACTCGTGTATATCCTATTTGCGGGATTTATGTGACGGAGTGACCGTCGTTCCCCCAACTATGGGGGCTATGATTGCATTGATACTTGCAATTTTACTTTTGTATGCTTCTGGCTTTGTTTCGGCTTCCGAAATAGCCTTTTTTTCGCTTTCTCCTTCCGATCTTAGT
>OJMI01003113.1_pt1 | contig 12980 bp, 8 predicted proteins | sample 1597131 | NCBI WGS metagenome assembly OJMI01 (sample SAMEA2452116, study PRJEB22498) | human gut metagenome | reverse complement strand
CTGCCCGATATCGACGTCGACTTCGATGACGACGGCCGCGGCCGCGTGTTGAACTGGGTAACCCAGAAATACGGCAAGGAGAAGGTGGCGCACATCATCACCTACGGCACGATGGCAACCAAAATGGCCATCAAAGACGTAGCCCGTGTGGAGGAATTGCCTCTCTCCGAGTCGATACGCCTCACCAAACTCATTCCCGACCGTCTGCCCGAAGTCAACGGCAAATCACCCAAAATAAATATAAAAAATTGCATTGCCGCCGTTCCCGACTTACGGGCCGCTTGCGAAGACGAACGTACACGCAACACGATGAAATACGCTCAAATGCTCGAAGGCAACGTAAGAGGCACAGGCGTACACGCCTGCGGGACAATTATTTGCCGGGACGATATTACCGATTGGGTTCCTGTAAGCACGGCCGACGATAAGGAAACCGGAGAAAAACTGCTGGTAACCCAATACGAAGGATCGGTCATCGAAGATACCGGACTTATCAAGATGGACTTCCTCGGATTGAAGACCCTCTCTATCATCAAAGAGGCATTGACCAACATCAAGTTATCACGAGGTATCGATATAGACATCGACAACATCGATATCAACGACCCGGCCACTTATAAACTTTATGGAGAAGGCCGCACGATAGGCACATTCCAATTCGAGTCGCCGGGCATGCAAAAATACTTGCGGGAACTGCAACCTTCGACCTTCGAAGATCTCATCGCCATGAACGCCCTCTACCGTCCGGGGCCAATGAAATATATACCGTCGTTCATTGCCCGTAAACACGGAAAAGAAAAAATCACCTACGATATCCCCATCATGGAAAAATATCTGAAAGATACTTACGGTATTACCGTGTATCAAGAGCAGGTGATGTTGCTTTCCCGTATGCTGGCCAACTTCACCCGAGGCCAATCCGACGGATTGCGTAAAGCGATGGGTAAAAAAATTAAGGAAAAACTCGATGAGTTAAAACCGCTTTTTATCAGCGGCGGAGAGAAAAACGGGCACGACCGTAAAATCCTCGAAAAAATTTGGGCCGATTGGGAAGACTTCGCATCATATGCATTCAACAAGTCTCACGCGACCTGCTATTCATGGGTTGCTTACCAGACAGCTTATCTCAAAGCCAATTATCCGTCGGAGTACATGGCGGCGGTACTGAGCCGGAACATTTCGGACATCGGCGAAATCACGAAGTTCATGGACGAATGCAAAAGTATGGGTATCAAAGTACTCAGCCCCGATGTAAATGAAAGTTACCTGAAATTCACCGTAAACAAAGAAGGTAATATCCGTTTCGGACTCGGTGCAGTGAAAGGCGTCGGTGAAAACGCCGTCCGGTGCATCATCGAAGAACGGGAAAAAAATGGTCCTTTCACCGATATTTTCGATTTCGTGCAAAGGGTCAACCTGTCGGCCTGCAACCGTAAAAACATCGAATGCATCGCCATGTCGGGTGGATTCGATTGCTTTGGGTTAAAACGGGAATGTTACATGTCGGTAAACAGTAAGAGCGAGAGTTTCTCCGAAATTCTCGTCCGATACGGCAATAAATACCAAATAGACCAAAACATGCAAAGCAACTCTCTATTCGGCGCCACCAACGCCGTAGAGGTAGCCCGTCCCGTAATCCCCGAGACGGAAGCGTGGTCGGATTTGGAAAAACTGAACAAAGAAAAAGAGTTGATCGGTATCTATCTATCAGCCCATCCGCTCGATAAATACCGCATAGCCTTACAATATGGCTGCAACACCCGCATGAAAGAACTGGACGATCTCGAAGCACTCAAAGGTCGCGACCTCTCGATGGGCGGTATCGTCGTGGGCTACCGGGAAGGAATCACCAAAAACAACAAGTCTTTCGGCATAATCAAAGTCGAAGACTATTCCGGCATCGGCGAATTTTTCTTGATGGGCAACGATTATGTGAATTTCCACAAATTCGGGGTTTCCAATCTCTACGTCTATATACGAGGTCGCGTCGAACCCCGATTCCGCGACAGCACGATGCTCACCGTAAAAATAAACACGATAGAATTACTGCCGGATGTAAATGACCGGATCATCGAAAACCTGACCATCGTTCTACCCAGCGAATCGGTGGACCGAGCCATGGTCGACGTTCTCCATGAGAACCTGCCTAACGATAATGAAGGAAAAACCAAACTCTATTTCGAACTTATCGACGAAAGAGATCCCGAACATACTATCAACTTATTTGCACGGCCCTTCAAGATATCCGACATCAGTGAAATCACAAAATTTCTGATAAACAGCAATATAGAATTTAAAATAAACGGCATCAAATACTTGTCGGATAATCCGACAGAAGTTGACGAAGAAAATGAAGAAACCATACTCGAATTGGAAAGCGAAATCGCCTGACCGATAACCGGAAGATTTTTACAAACCATTTTCGGGTATCTACTGTTTTTTTATTATCTTTGAGCCTGCATGAATAAAGATTCAACAACATAAAAAATTATTATTATGGCACAGAAAATTACCGATGCTAATTACAAAGAGCTTTTGGCTCAAGACAAACTCGTAGTCGTAGACTTTTGGGCAGAATGGTGCGGACCGTGCCGCAGCATCGCACCCGCTGTCGATGAACTTGCAGCCGAATTCGAAGGAAAAGCCATTATCGGCAAATACAATGTCGATGACGACAACGCATTGAGCAGCGAAATGGGCATACGCAATATCCCTACCTTACTTTTCTTCAAAGGTGGCAAACTCGTCGACAAGCAAGTAGGCGCTTCATCAAAAGCCGACTTGAAAGCAAAAATCGAAGCAAATCTGTAAGACTTACGGACTTTTTTAAAGCTTTCCTATCGGCTGCAATGCAGCCGATAGGATTTTTATATTTATACCCACCAAATAATTATGGAATCGGAGCCAAAAATCAAACAAAAAATCCAAAGTCTCATCTTCGGCTGCTCGATTATCCTATTGGTAGGGAAATTCATTGCTTACCTGCTTACCGGATCGGCAGCCATATTTACCGATGCCATGGAAAGTATCGTCAACGTCGCCGCCGGCGGTATAAGCCTTTATTGCATAAGACTCGCCTCCCGTCCCCGCGACGACAGCCACCCTTTCGGACACGGAAAGATAGAAATGATTTCGGCCTCAATGGAAGGAATACTCATCATTATGGCCGGTGCGATTATTATCTACCACGGCTTCGAACGACTGTTCACCCCTTCCCCCCTCAGCCACCTCGATATAGGTATCTATATCACGGCAGCAGCCGGTATAGCCAATTACTTTCTGGGCATGCTCAGTATCAAAACGGGACGTAAACACCGGTCCGAAGCACTTGTCGCCGGAGGCAAACATTTGCAATCGGACACCTATTCGACCATAGGGCTCGTCGCCGGTCTCATTCTTGTAAAAATTACCGGTATAACTCTCATTGATAGCCTCATGGCCTTGATTTTCGGTGGGCTCATCATTTTCACGGGAATCTCCATTTTACGCAAAACAATCGCCACACTTACCGATAAAGCCGACCCGGAAAAACTTATGAGAACGGCTTCTATACTGAATAAATACCGACGAGACGACTGGATAGACATACATAACCTGAAAATCTTAGAATACGGCTCTTACTATTTTATCGAGTGCGACCTCACTCTTCCCTGGTATTATACAGTAGCGCAAGGTCATCGAGCCTGTGAATCCCTTGAAGAAATCGTAAAACGGGAATCGGACGAAAAAATAACTTTCTCGGTACATGCCGACTCTTGCAACGAAAGCCACTGCCGACATTGTCTGATAAGCGATTGCAAATACCGCCGAAACGATTTTGTCGCCGAAGAACCCATCGACCTGCAACAAATAGTCGAAAGCGACGAGGAGCATTCTTCCGATGAAAAAAACATGTAATCCCAAGACATCAAATTTGTATCGATATATCTCAATTTCTCCGAAAAATATATTTATCTTTGCAGCCGTATTGGTTCGATGTATCCTATCGGGATACGGAGATTAAAAGGGAATCGGGTGAAAATCCCGGACAGTCCCGCTGCTGTGAGTTCCATTACATATGCACAAGCCATCTCTAAGCCACTGGTTTCTACCGGGAAGGCTGCTTGTTGCAGGAATAAGTCAGAAGACCTGCCATACACTCCGCATTCAACAGCTTTCGAGGAAAGAGCCTGATTGAGCCACAATGTCAAAATTTTTTCGCGACTTCAGCTTTAAGGAATCTTTTTTACGGCTGCCCGTTTCAGAGCCGAGAATGCGCACAACACGGTTCTTGACATGAAACAGATAAAGAGACTCCGATGGTTTGTCGTTTTTCTTTTACCCCTGTTCGGCGGTAAAACGATCTCTCTACATGCGCAAAACCGCCTCGACTCGCTCCAACATCTGCAAGAACTGACCGTTACCGCCCGCCGACAAAACGAAGTAATCCCGCCACAAAAACTCTCCGGAGAAAAACTGAGACGTCTCAACAGTTTCTCCGTAGCCGATGCCATACGTTATTTCTCGGGGGTACAACTGAAAGACTACGGAGGGGTAGGCGGACTGAAAACCGTAAATATCCGTAGCTTGGGAGCCAACCATGTAGGAGTCTTTTATGACGGGATACAGCTGGGAAACGCTCAAAACGGACAAATAGATTTGGGAAAATTCTCCCTCGACAACATGGAGGAAATCTCCTTGTACAACGGGCAAAAAAGCGAAATCTTCCAGTCGGCCAAAGATTTCGGGAATTCGGGTGCCGTGTATCTGCGCAGCCGCCGGCCGCAATTTTCTGCAAATGAAAAATACCATTTGCGGTTAACGATGAAATGCGGTTCATTCGGACTTGCCAATCCTTCTGTTTTATGGGAACAAAAAATCAATGACCGGGTAAGCAGCCTGTTCAACGCCGAATACACATATGCGACAGGACGCTATAAATTCAGATATCGCCGAACCCTGCCCGACGGCTCTACGGCATACGACACTACTGCGGTACGCCAGAACGGAGACATCGAATCATTGCGCATCGAAGGTGGATTTTTCGGAACGACGCCAAACGGCAAATGGAATGCCAAAGTCTATTATTATGACTCGGAGAGAGGCATTCCCGGTCCTATACTCAACAACGTATGGCGACATGGTGAACGTCAGTGGGATCGAAATTTCTTTACACAAGGCAGCTGGCAGAACGACTTCGGCCGATATAAATTGCTCGTCAATGCCAAATACGCTTACGACTACACCGAATACCTGCGCGATGATCCCAAAGAAATCTATATACACAACCACTACCGGCAACAAGAAGGATACCTCTCGGCAGCCCATTTGTTCCATCTTTTTTCATGGTGGGATATTTCTCTCTCGACCGATTTCCAATGGAACTACCTCGATGCCGACTTGCGCGACTTCGTTTATCCTACACGATACACCGAAATGGCAGCCATTGCCACCTCCTTCCAATGGAAAGGGGTACATATACAAGGCAGCTTGTTAGGGACATTCATACAAGACAAGCTCGGGGATAAACGCATAACCGCATCTCCCCGGAAAAACGAATTCTCTCCCGCACTTTTTACCAACTATAAACCATTCGCCCGACACGATTTCCGGGTACGGGCATTCTGTAAAAAGTCTTTCCGCATGCCGACATTCAATGACCTTTATTATACCGATGTCGGGAATAAATATCTCAAACCGGAATATACCGTCCAGTACGACGGAGGGATTGTTTATCGGAAAAACTGGAAACAAAAATTTTTCCGATCGCTGGAAATACAAGCCGACGGATACTATAATATCGTTACCAATAAAATCATCGCTTACCCGACCGGACGTCAATTCCGCTGGTCCATGCTCAATTTGGGCCGTGTGGAAATACGAGGTTGTGATATATCCGTGCAGACGGTCTGGCAACTCGGGAAAGTAGAAATGGGGCTGCACGGCAACTATACTTACCAAAAAGCACAGGATTTTACCAACCCCAAAAACAAATTTTACGGCGACCAGATACCCTACACACCGCAACACAGCGGCTCGATACTATTATGGGGCACGTGGAAACGATGGAATCTCAATTACAGTTTTATCTACACGGGCGAAAGATACAGCAATTCCGAGAACATACCGGTAAATTATCTGCAATCCTGGTACACGAGCGACATTGCGCTAAGCCACACTTTTTCTATAAAAAAAGTAGGCTTCAAAGCCGCCTGCGAAGTCAGTAACCTATTCAACCAACATTACGACGTCATCGTCAATTACCCGATGCCCGGAACGAACTTTAAAATCACTTTAACTATACAAATATGAAAAAAATTTTCTTTCTATCCACACTCTGTCTGCTCGCAATCCTGAGCAGCTGTCGCGACGACGACAATCAAATCAACGGGTCGAACAACTCCAATGTAACCGACGGTACCTCCGATGGGATAAAAGGTTTTTACCTTCTCAATGAAGGACAAATGGGGGCAAACAACTCCACACTCGATTACTTCGACGCCACCTCTGGCATTTATAGCAGCAACATCTATCCCGAACGAAACCCGACCGTCATAAAAGAACTCGGCGACACGGGCAACGACCTGAAAATCTACAAAGATAGGTTATATGCCGTCATGAACGGTTCGCACAAAGTAGAAATCATGACAGCCGACAGTGCCAAACATATCGCCGACGTAGATATACCCAACGGCCGTTTCATCTGCTTCGACGGCGATTATGCCTATGTCAGCTCGTATGTAGGAGCAAGCTGGGGTAATGGAGAAGTTTTGGGTGCCGTATATAAATTCGACACGAAAACGACGACAATCGTAGATTCGGTATATGTAGGCTATCAACCCGAAGAAATGGCTATTGTCAACAGGAAACTCTATGTTGCCAATTCGGGCGGATTGCATGCCGGGTACGACAATACCGTATCGGTCATCGACTTAAACGATTTTACAGTAACCGGCAATATTACCGTAGACATAAACCTGTTCCGCCTGAGAAGTGACAACAAAGGCCACCTCTATGTAAGTTCTCGCGGAAACTACGTTGATATACCCGCCAATCTTTACGTCATAGATACGGAAAACGACGTTGTTTCCGACACGCTGAATATCGCCGTTACCGATCTGTGTATTGTCGGAGATACCGCTTATACTTATGCATCGGAGTATAGTTATGAAACCAACTCTTATGCATATAGCTACCATACCATCGACCTGAATACACGCGAAATCGCCGAAGCCCGATTCATTACCGACGAAACAACTCTGACATCGCTCTATGGCATCGCCGTGGATCCCGACACCAAAGAAGTATATCTGACCGATGCCGGTGATTATAGCAACAGCGGAACCATTTACTGCTTCAACCCCGACGGAACACTCAAATGGAAAGCCGATACCGGCGTAAGTCCAGCTCATTTTGCATGGCAGTATTAAAACTCCGACAAAAAAGGCATCGAAAATTTTCGATGCCTTTTCTTACAAATACCATATTGGGCAGACAAATTGTACTATCTCAGAGCAGCCCCAACTGTTCCAGCCCGATACGCATATACTCCTGCCCCATATCCCGTTGCCGCAACACCGCCCCGTCCCACATGACAATATCTATATCGAGAGGTATGAGTGCTACAGCATCAGAATGTCGGACACGTCCGTAATCACTTTCCATTGTTTTAAAAAACAATCTCAAAGTTTCATAATCATCGGTCGTCGAAAATCGGGCTACGGCATTGCAATAGTCGGGCTGCCCCGCACAACGCCCCACCGCCGGAGTTGTATATATCGAAGATACTTGAAAAGAATAAAAACGATTTTTCAACTCTTCGCAGGCTTTCTCTACACGCTCTCTTTTATCGGGGACATTTGACCCGATGCTGATGATCGCCTCCCGTCCCATTTTATCCATGGCTCGATCTCTTATTTTCAAAACGTATTTACAAAAGTAGTATTTTCTTTACAGAATAAGGAAGAAAGCCGGGAACAAAAACATTTTGTATAAAAATACGACACATAAACTTTTTGGAATACCGATAAAACTCGTACCTTTGCACCGACAATTCAAAATAGGGTTTCCCTCTCTTTTTTCCACACAAGGACAAAGGCGGGGCAATCTTATTTTTTATTTCATAAAATATTTACATACAAACTATTACAATGGACTGGATTCAAAATCTATTGTTTGCGACCAACTCGGTGGCCCATACGGTCATATTGTATGCCTTTGTTATTGCATTGGGGGTATACTTGGGCAAACTGAAAATCTTCGGGATTTCGTTGGGCGTAACATTCGTATTGTTCGTAGGGCTGTTTGTCAGCCATTTCGGATTTACCGCCGAACAGAACATACTGCATTTTACCAAAGAATTCGGATTGATACTTTTTGTATACTCCATCGGTTTACAAGTAGGCCCGGGATTCTTTTCCTCTTTCAAAAGAGGCGGCATGCAACTCAATCTGCTTGCAGTGGGAGTCGTCTTGCTGAACCTTATCGTCGTGTGTGTCATTTATGCTATATCGCACGACCGGGTATCGATGCCCGAACTGGTAGGTATCCTATCGGGTGCCGTAACCAATACACCGGGTCTCGGTGCCGCCCAACAAACGCTTTCGCAGTTGCAATTCGATGGTAAGCTGACCGAAATTCCCGAAATCGCATCGGGATATGCGGCCGCGTATCCGCTGGGCGTCATCGGTATCATTCTTGCCATGATCATCGTCCGTTACCTCTTCCGTATCAATAACGATGAAGAGACCAAACGTCTGGAAGCCGAAAAAGAGGCCAGCACTCTGGTTCCCCACATCGTTACTTATAAAGTGGAGAATCCCCTCATCGTCGGACGGACACTCGAAAAACTCGCCCTTCTGATAGATCGTAACTTCGTCGTATCGCGCATACAGAAAGAAGGAGAGGTCATGATACCCGACGATAATACCGTCATCGGAAAAGACGACTTGTTACTTATCGTTCTCTCGGAAGAAGACGAAGATGCCATGAAAGCATTTATCGGTCCGATTGTAGAAATGGACTGGGAAGCTATTCCCTCACCTATCGTTTCGAGACGTATCGTCGTTACCAAACCCGAGTACAACGGTCATACAGTGGGTTCGTTACGCCTGCGCATGGGATACCGGTTGAATGCGACCAGACTGAACCGTGCCGGTGTAGACCTGCTCGTTACCCCCAACCTCGAACTGCAAATGGGCGACCGCCTCACGGTCGTAGGCCGGCAAGAAGATATAGCACGGCTGGCTTCTCGGCTGGGTAACTCGATGAAACGTCTCAACGAACCCAATATGATCACCATATTCATAGGGATTTTCCTCGGTATATTGCTGGGAAGCATTCCCTTATCGATACCGGGCATGTCATCGTCGATGAAACTCGGACTGGCCGGAGGTCCGCTCGTGGTGGCTATACTTATCGGTCGATTCGGGCATAAGATGAAACTGGTAACTTACACCTCGACCAGTGCCAGCCTCATGTTACGGGAAATAGGAATATGCCTCTTCCTCGCCAGTGTCGGCATCGAGGCAGGTGGAAATTTTGTCGACACCGTATTCTCCGACGATGGTTTGCTATGGGTATTGTGGGGATTCCTTATCACCATCATACCGATGCTCGTTATAGGAATCATCAGCCGCTGGTACTATAAACTCAATTACTTCACAATCATGGGATTGCTTTCGGGTAGTATGACCGATCCTCCCGCTTTGGCATACGCCAACAAAGTATCGGGCAACGACGCTCCGGCCGTGGCTTATTCCACGGTATATCCTTTGACCATGTTCCTTCGGGTACTTACTGCTCAGTTACTCATACTTATTTTTATATAAAGTAAAAGATTCTATTCCGACAAAAACCGTCTTTGAAAGACGGTTTTTGTCGTTTTCGGCCTTTACCGAGAAAATGGAGAGATTCGTCGATAAAATAAACCCTTCCCTACATTGTAATTGTAAAGAGAAAAACAGTTTCATTACCTTTGTAATATAATTTATTATCGAAACTCTATGAAATATCAACGTCTATTCACTCTCGCCGGTTGCTTTTTCCTGACCGCCCTGACCATTTCGGCACAGGAAAAACCGCAAACATGGAGCCTCGAAGACTGTTTGCAATATGCATACCAGCAGAATATCGAACTGAAACAGAGCCGACTTTCCCTCGAAAGCAGCCGGATCGACACCAAGAATGCGAAGGCCAAGTTATTCCCTTCCCTGACGGCGGGCATCAGCTATCAATACAATAATACCCCATTCCAAGAGACAAACAACAGCGACCTCGACAATTACATCATCACGGGAAACAGCGGCAGCGACAAAAACCAATTTTCGGGCAGCTACAACCTGCGCGGTTCGCTGACGCTCTTTAACGGAGGAAAGCAACTGAACCAAATCAAGACGCAAAAAATCAATGAACAGATGCAATCGGCTTCGCTTGAAGAAACATTCGACAACATCGAGTCGGCCATCATATCGGGCTATCTGCAAATACTTTATGCGCAGGAAGCTGTCCTCATCAACCAGAATACCGTAGAAGTGTCGAAAGCCCAATGCGAACGGGGTGAAAAACTGAAAAATGCCGGCACACTCTCGGAAAGCGACTACGCCCAACTGGTATCGCAATACAGCAGCGATAAATACCAACTCGTCGTTTCCCAGAACACGTTGGCTCAAAACCAACTCACTCTCAAACAACTATTGGAACTCGGCATAGAGGAATCCATAAATATCGCAACTCCCGAACTCGATGATACCGACGTACTCACGCCGTTGGCTACACAGAATGAAATATATCAAACCGCCCTTGCCTGTATGCCGGGTATCAAGTACAGCGAATTAAATATAGCGGCTTCCAAACTCGACATAAAAAGTGCAAAAGCCGGATATTACCCCAGCCTCTCTCTGTCGGCCGGAGTCAGTACGGGCCATCTTTCTACCAGCAACGGAAACACAGGTTCCCAGATGAAAAACAAACTCAGCGAGTCGATAGGCCTGTCGCTTTCCATACCTATATACAACAACCGCGATACCCGTTCGGCCGTATCGAAAGCCCGCATCGCCGCAACTACGGCCGAACTGGATCTACAAAATGTCAAGAAAAACTTACTGAGCGACATCGAGAATCTTTATCTCGAAGTAAAAGCGGCTCAAGAACAATATGTATCGGCACAAGAAGAAGTAAAAGCAACCCGTGCCAGTTACAACTTGATACAGGAAAAGTTCAACCGGGGAATGGCCAACACTCTCGAACTGCTCACAGAAAAAAATAATCTGCTCATAGCCGAACAAAAAGTATTGCAAGCCAAGTACATGGCTATACTCAACCGGTTGTTATTGAATGTATATCAAAACAAACCCGTCTCTCTCTAACGCATATAACACACTCAAATATGAAAAAAGGAATCATTATCACCATTATCGTGGTTGTTGTCGCTGCCATAGGGGGCTACTACCTTTTCGGCAACACAGGAAAGAAAAATCAAATCTCCTACGTTACCGTCGCCGTGGGACGTAGCGATATATCCAACTCGGTTACGGCAACAGGCACCATAGAACCTGTAACCGAAGTAGAAGTCGGTACTCAGGTATCGGGTATCATCGACAAGATATATGTCGATTACAACTCGGTCGTAAAAGAGGGGCAACTTATCGCCGAAATGGATAAAGTTACCCTCGAAAGCGAATTGGCATCGGCACAAGCGACCTACGACGGAAATCTTGCCGAATACGAGTACCAAAAGAAAAACTTCGAACGGAACAAGGGCCTTTACGAACAATCGCTCATCAGCGAGCAGGAATACGACGACTCGGAATACAGCTACAAAAAATCGAAAAGCGCTCTCGAAAGCAGTAAAGCCGCACTGGCCAAAGCCCAACGCAATCTCTCATACGCCATCATTACCTCGCCCATAGACGGTATCGTCATAAGCCGCGACGTAGAAGAAGGCCAGACCGTGGCTTCGGGTTTCGAGACTCCTACACTGTTCAATATCGCCGCCGACCTCACACAGATGCAGGTTGTGGCCGATGTCGACGAAGCTGACATAGGAGGCGTTGAAGAAGGCCAACGGGTAACCTTTACCGTCGATGCCTACCCCAACGATGTTTTTGAAGGACGTGTAACGCAAATACGACTGGGCAGTACCAACAGCTCATCGAGTACGACAACCGACGAAAGTGTCATCACTTACGAAGTCGTCATTTCGGCCCATAATCCCGACCTGAAACTAAAACCCCGCTTGACGGCCAACGTAACGATATATACCCTCGACAAGCAAAATGTATTGAGTGTGCCAGCACGCGCTTTGAGATTTGCCCCCGAATATCCGCTGGTAGATAAAAATGCCATTGTCGTAGATTGCGAAGGAGAAGCCAAAGTCTGGTCGCAAGAAGGAAATACATTCACTGCCCACCCTGTGCAGACCGGCATCAGCAATGGTATCATGACCGAAATCCTCGGAGGCATCGATGAAGGAACCGTCATCATAGAAGAAGCCGTCATCGGAGTATCGGCAGAAATGGCGGAGAATGAAACAGGTGATGTGGAAAGAAGTCCTTTCATGCCGGGCCCTCCGGGAAGCAACAAAAAGAAAAGCAAATAATCACAAGTGCAACCGATTATGAGCAAAAAAGTCATCGAACTGCAAAATATAAAGCGAGACTTCAAAGTCGGAGATGAGATCGTCCACGCACTACGCGGTGTCTCATTCACCATCTGCGAAGGAGAATTCGTTACGATTATGGGAACATCGGGATCGGGAAAGTCGACTCTGCTCAACACGTTGGGCTGCCTCGACACTCCGACCAGCGGAGAATATCTCCTCGACGGAATCTCGGTGCGGACAATGAGCAAACCGGCGCGGGCTATTTTACGAAACCGGAAAATCGGATTCGTATTCCAAAATTACAACCTGCTTCCCAAAACCACAGCCGTAGAAAACGTGGAACTCCCCTTGATGTACAACTCCTCGGTAAGCGCCTCCGAACGCCGTCGCCGCTCGATAG
>OJMI01003098.1_pt1 | contig 13039 bp, 10 predicted proteins | sample 1597131 | NCBI WGS metagenome assembly OJMI01 (sample SAMEA2452116, study PRJEB22498) | human gut metagenome | reverse complement strand
GATAACCACCTCCATATACACTTTCTTTCCAGCCATCTGTTTGCACATGTGCCGAGTACTGTGTTAATGGTTGTACATATGCCTGTACCGTACTGCCAGGTGCCTGGCTTCCTTTTGAAACCAATTTTATCTGTATTGCCTCCATTCGCCTTGCACCGTCTGTTGTACCCGCAATTTCACCATTTTTTGCCCAGTCAAGCCAGCCACATGTCTGCGTATGTACACGATAATAAATATCATAATGATTTGCTGCTTCACCCGTCAGACGGATACGAATTGCCTCCATGCGTTTTGCTTCGCCCGTCGTTCCACCGATCGTACCATCCGATACCCAGTTTTTCCAGCCATTTGACTGCACATGTGTACTGTATTGGACTGAACCGGTATAACCAATATTAGAAAGCTGAATCTTTATCGCTTCTATTCGTTTTGCTTCACCTGTTGTTCCAGATATTTCGCCATTGGCTTTAGACGCCTGCCAGCCGTCTGACTGTATATGTGTGCTATAAATTACTCCCGTTTTCTTAGTGTCTGGTATTGTGTTTCCTCCATTTAATCCAGAGGTACCTGTATTAATCTTTTTAATATATTGCTTACTTGCATAAGCATACATAGAAGATGAATTATATTTTCCGGAAGTACTTTCAATTCCTCCTCTATCCGCTTTTAACACCGGATCACTCTGCACTTTATAAAAATCTCCGGATTCTCCCAATATCAGAAATGCATAATTGGAGGAAGTTCCCGTATTATACAGACTTGTAGCAGAAGTACTTGCCTCTTTTCGTACATTTAATGTTGTATGTGCTGTTGACACAGTGTCCTTAATACCTATCGAATATTTATTTTGATCTTTCTTTCCGCCCTCACTGTCCATCTTCCATGCAAGAGCGGCAATTTTTTCACCCCAATAAGGATCTGATGCGTAGCTTACATTAATACCACTCGCTTTATCTCCTAAAAAGCCTCCGTGATAATAAGCCCATCCGGCTCTTAAATATTGTTTTGACATATAAGTTTCTGCAAAATCTTTTATGCATACATCCACACTTGAAAATGTATTCGCACTCTGGCCAGGCGATGTATCGACTGCATTCAGTCCAAACAAATTATTTTTTTGCTTTGCAATACTGCTTGTTCCCCAAGCACTTTCCAACGCACCTACACCTGTCATGAGCAATGCATTTACTCCATATGAATTTTGATTATTTACAAATGCCGCCCCTTTATTATACATTTTTGAGCTGCTCTGAGCATGTTTATTAATAATTGTAGAAAGTTCATTTGCAGAATACGATGACTTTCCACGCAGCGGAAGATATTGATAATAATTATAATACGGGTTATTGGGGTTAATAGAATTTTTTCTTGTGTTACTCTTGTAATCAGATAACATTGTCACGTAATTAGTATAAAAATAATGTCCGTCATAGCTGTAATATGTGGTCCCCGTCTTCATATAAGACTGTTGTGGTCCCACATTAACTGATCCGCCATAACCCGGTGTCGTCATATCCATACAGATTCTATGGATAATAGAAGAACCATCTGCATAATAGTTGCTATAACTTTTTGCTGAATTCAAATTAACAACCTGAACTTTGGACTGGTCTACTAATCCTACAACACCACTTTGCATAAATTTCACTTTTCCGTTTTCAGTGCCCAGATATGCTGCATCAGCTCCCGCTCCACCATAGCAGTAACCTGCGGCGTTCGTACTGTATTCTTTGTATTCTGTAGTATTATTTCCAACCGAAGCACCTGCTGCATTCGCCCGGAAATTTACAATATAGGTTGCCGCAGCTCTTGCCTTATTAGATAAATCTTCTTTTACTACTCCATCCGTTTCTTCTTCAACATCGAATACATTTCCGTTTCCATCTACACTTACAACGGTTCTTTCACCTGTGGTATTTTCGGGTGTATCAGGATTCTCTGTTAATTCACTTTGTTCCTGTGTTCCATCTATTTCCTGGTTTATTTCCTGATCAGCTTCGTCATTCATCTGTTGCTGGTTCTGATCCGTCTGACTACTTTCCATCGATTGTCCTTCTTCAGTAGCCGCATCATTGGCTGCAGATACACTTATTCCGGAAAGTATCATACTCATAATACATATGCAGGCAATGAATCTTTTTTTACTTTTCAAATTTTCTTCCTCCCTTTCTTCATTTTTCCTAATTATAACACAGTTCCATAACAAGCGAAATCCTTTATTGCAACAGAAAAAGTCATTTGAAATATGGATACTTCATACTTCAAATGACTTTTCTTTCATATACTAAAGCTCTCTATCTTACTTCTTTATAAATGTTTTTTCTGTACTTCCAGGTGCTGCTCCACCTTTTTCCACCAGTACGATCTGAACAGCTTCCAATCTTTTCGCAAGACCTTCCGTTCCGGCCTTTTCTCCGTTCTTTGCCCAGCCAAGCCAGCCATACGTCTGCGCATGCACCCGGTAATATATATCATACTGATCTGCCAGCGAATCTTTCAATTCAATCTGTATTGCTTCAAGTCTCTTAGCTTTTCCCTCTGTTCCGCTGTTTTTTCCGCCATTAACCCACTTTTGCCATCCGTAGGTCTGTACATGCGTTCTATATGAAATTTCCTTATTATAACTGGAATCTACCATTGCTATATTCAGTGCTTCCATCCTCTTGGCTTTTCCACTTGTTCCGGCCGTCTCACCATCATGTACCTTACTCATCCATCCATAGGTCTGTACATGCGTTTTGTAAGCTATTTTTGCTTCCTTAAAAGCTATAGATGTTGCTCCCGGAGCAGGATTTCCCTTTGGAACCACTTTAACCTGAACCGCCTCGATTCGTTTTGCATAATCTTTTGTTCCGGATGGTTCTCCGTTTTTCGCCCAGTCAAGCCAGCCAAATGTCTGTGTATGCACTCTGTAGTAAATATCATACTTTTCCGCAAGTTCTCCTGTGAGATGCAGCTTTATAGCTTCCATTCTCTTTCCGCCATTTAATATACCTGCTGCTGTATTATTGGCTTTTTCTCCCATCCAGCCATAACTTTGCATATACGTATCATATACTATATTTCCACTATATTGTGTATCATTTACTCTGACAGCTAATCCCTGAACCGCTCTTGCCTGACCAATTGTACCGCTCTGTTCACCATCCGCACTGTATTTCTTCCATCCTTGTTTTTCTACGTATGTTCTATATTCTACTTTCTTTCCTGTAGTCTTATACGAATTATCTGTTGTTCCGGGTATCGTTGCTCCTTTTGGTAAGACAGCAATTTGTAATGCCTCAATTCGTTTTTCATATCCCTGGCTTCCAGCCGGCTGTCCATTGGATGTCCATCCCAGCCAGCCAAAGTTCTGACTATATACACGATAGTATATATCATAATTCTCGGCCTGACTTCCTGTTAAACTAATTTTCACAGCCTGAATATACTTGCTTTTTCCTTCTGTTCCTGCGAGCTGCCCTGTTTCTGCCAGTGGCTTCCAGCCTTCATCCTGTATACATGCCTGATATCTTACTCCTAGATCTCCATATCCGCCCCCGACATTTATTTTAAACGCTTCTAGTCTTTTTCCATAACCCGGCTTTCCTGTCTGATAACCGTTATTTACAGGCTCCTGCCAGCCATAACTTTGCATATGCGACGTATATGTAATGATATTCTCATCGGAAACCATTACCCGATCTGCATCTTGATTTATCACCGGTTCATCTGACATCCAGAAGTTAATATCTACATTGGTACTAACACCATTTACTTTTCCCGAAGACGTACACTGCCACATATCATACTTTGACTGATACTGACAAGATGCACTATACTGCGCAACCCATTTAGACCAGGACTCATTCTTAAATACCCGATCTGTCAATATACTATTCCACCAATACAGGCTCGCATAAATTCCAACTTTATATCCAGCCCCAGATATCTTAGAACAAAATGTATTTGCCAATTTTCCAATTGTTGAACTGCCAAGATTCAGAACCGAATTCTCTTCCATGTCAAAATAAACGGGGTATGTCGGCTGGTGTCCTTCCAACATTTTCTTAACATTTTCAGCCTCTTTCTCTACTGCCGAAACCGTTGTTGCTGTAGAATATATGTATACCCCATAAGGAATTCCCAATCGTTCACATTCTTTTACATTGTACTCCCATTTACGATCTTTATAGCCTGAACCATAACTGCAGCGGATAATAACGAAATCAATATCCGATCTGTTTTTTACCGTATCCCAGTTAATAGTTCCCTGATATTCACTTATATCCATTCCTTTTTTCTTTGCACCAGGGATTGGTTTTCCAAGACTGTTAACAAATTGTCCATTGACCTTTTTCCATGCATTTGTAACAGCCCTTGCATTACTTGTCGCATCATCTTCTTGTGGTATTAATTCACCATTCGAATATCTCCAACTATTTTCTTTCGGCCTGTCCTCATCTGTATTCTCACTCGTCTGCACTTTCACTGAATCAGAGACAGATTCCTTTTTTTGAGCGTCGTTATTCTCCGGTTCTCCTGCCATAACGCTGATTGTACCTGTCGTAATATATATGACAGCCAGCATTACCGTCATTATCCTTTTCATATTTCCCCCCTCAAATCATCAAATTGTATTATATATTTTACTATATCATGATTCTTATTTTCTTACTATCTTTATTTGCTTTTCCGGACATTTTCTTATTTTCTAAATACAATCACTCTCTGTCCCACATAATTAAACACCACGAACGCTCCCATTCCAACTAGCATAGACAGATTATCCTGTACACTTTTACTCTGTCCGTGAAGAAACCATGACACAAGCGGCTTGGCAAGCCCGTACGCAACCAGATAACAGACCGTAATATTTAACGCAAACTTAACCAGTTGCTTCCATGACTTTTCTTTATTCTGAAATGTAAAATACTTATTCAAAAAATAACTCACAATACTCCCCACAACATAATTGGATGCCGAGGATATCCAATAGCTCAGATGTAACACATTATATGCTGCAAACATTACAGCTGTTCCGACCAGTGTATTCACAATTCCAACCAATACAAATTTCCAAAATGTTATATCCAGTATATTTTTTATTTTATCTTTCATTATTGCTTCTTTCTCCTTGTTCATTTATAAAATAGGCATTGCATGGCAATACTAAAACGGCCTGTGTAAAAACACAGGCCGTCCAATATTCTCTTATTCTCCTAATCCATCTTCGATTGCACTGACCATGGCATCCATAGCCTCTTTTTCATCTTCCCCGTCGCAAATAAGTTCGATCTCATCTCCCGATTTCACACATGCTCCGAGAACACTTAAAACGCTCTTTGCATTTGCTGCAACATCGTCATCATACATAAACTCTACTTTGCATTTGTATCTACTTGCTATGTTACAGAACATTCCTGCCGGTCTGAGATGTAACCCTGTTGGATTTGTTATTGTAACTTTCTGTCTGATCATAATGTACTCTCCTCGCTTCTAATTGTTATTCCGTCCATCTTCAAGCCTCTGTACTTGTTTTATGATTATTCTCTTTTGTTTACCTGATTGTATCTGTCTTTTTCTCATCTTCTTTCGTCTGACCTTCACTGCTACTATTTTCATTTTGTGTCTTATCATTCTGTTTTGTTTTTTCCAGAATAATTTCTACATTCACATTATTCACCAGTGAACATCCGTCCGGAAGTTCAACAGATACCGGAACCGTATAAGTTCCTGCATTGGTATACTTCTTCAGATCAATACTCACTTTCTTTGCCGGTGAGAACAAATTCAGTGCATCCCCAGGTCCTTTTATCTGTATCTCAAGATCAACCGTTGAACCATAACTAATGCTCAGTCCTTCTGCTATATTGTTTACAACAATAGAATTTGTAGATACTTCAAATGTTTTCGCTCCCGGCTGCTGTACCGGAATTGATACAACCACCTTATTCGCATTCTGTTCTGTCAAAGACACACCACTTGGAATATAAGACGAAATATCAATTGTTTTGTCCGTCTTCTGTGTCAGATTATCCAGCTGTAACGCACTTGCCGGAATACTGATTTTGGAAACTCCTGCTAATGTCGTTTTATCTCCTGTAATCTCAACTTCCTGCGGCTCTACCGTTATTTTTCCAAGTTTATACCCCTCTGCCGCTGATACATCTGACGTATCAACTTCTATCGGAACACTTTTAACCTGAAGAAGTTCTACTTCTACACTAACTCCCTCTTTTCCAAGATTGTTTGCCAGAAGTGTCTGATCAATCACATTATTATTCGCATCATACAGAACCAGTTTTGCTTCCACCGTCTCATCTTCCGAAAGTCCTGATACATCTGCTTCGGCGGTAACTTTGGCTATACTGTTGATAATTCGTTTTGGTCCTCTAAGCGTTACCTTTTCCGGAACCGCTTTCAGTGCTCCTACTTCATAACCACCTCTTACAGTACCTGTTGTTGTCGGAGTAATCGGGAAATTATTTTTTGCTTCCTCATCAATCTGGATCTGCAGATTTCTTGGATTTGCCGTCGCTTTCTCATATTTTCCGGCATAACCTTTGATTGTTATTTCGATTGGTACCTGTGTACGAAGTGTCAGTTCTTTCATATCGGCAGTTGCCTGAATATCTTCTGCCTTAATTTTATCTAATACGGATCTCTGCGCCGTAACAGTTACATTCACTTCCTGTGTATTATCAACAATCTGATACGTATTATTATTATCTGTAATTACTTCTTCATGAGTTACCTGAACCGGTATATTTGAGAAAGTTTTATCGTCTACCGGGTCATCTATATTTACCACGATCAGCCACAGAAATACTGCAATCAGGAAAGCCAGTATTTTCAGCGTAAGATTCTTAGTTATTCTTTTTTGCATGCTCACGCCATCCTTTCCACATTGCCCGTATTCTGTTAGTTTCACTGCTTCTGTGCTGGATTTCTTCCAGTTTTATCCTAAGCTGCGCTTCATTAATATTTCTCGCCAGTTTGCCTCCTTGTGCCACAGATACAGCTCCCGTTTCTTCCGAAACAGCAATGATCAGAGCATCACTGACTTCACTCATTCCAACTGCGGCACGATGCCTTGTTCCCAGATCTTTACTGATACGCATATTGTCAGAAAGTGGAAGGTAGCATGTTGCCGACACAATCCTGTCACCACGGATAATAATTGCTCCGTCATGAAGAGGGGTATTGTGTTCAAATATATTCTCCAACACCTGACTGGATACCAGACAATCCATCTGAATCCCTGTACTTTCATATTCTGTCAGTCGAATTGCCTGTTCTACTACGATCAACGCTCCTGTCTTTACTTTTCCCATTGCAAAGCAGGCTCTGATAATATTCTCTCTGGTTTCCTCACTGAAACGTATCTCTCGATTCTGCTCAAAAGGCACAACCGACGTCAGGAATTGCTTTTCTCCCAGTTTTTCCAGCGCTCTTCGAAGTTCCGGCTGGAATACAACAATCGCAGCGGTTGCCATAACCGTCAGCGAATTTCTCGCAATAAAAAGGATGGTATGCATTTTAAATATAGCTGCAAGAAGAATAAATCCGGCAAGAACGATAATTCCCCGAAGTAACATCCATGCTTTCGTATTCTTAATCCATACAATAATCTGATAAATCAGAAATGTAAGAATCAAAACCTCTATCACATCTGTAACATGTACCTTTGGAATATACAGACCTATTCCGTATTTTTCTATAAAATCTGCCACTGCCTGTTCCATTCTTCTCACCTCCTCTTTATCTGAAATATTTCAACTATATTCTATATCTATCTTTTTCTTTTATTTGCAGTTTTCTTTCCACTTGCATGAAATTCATTTTCAAGGCTTTGTGTCAAAAGTAACTTATCTACATCTTTCATATCATGTTTCTTCGGCATCGGTCCTCTCTTCGGTGAATGTTTTTTGGCCTGACTGGCTCTTATCTGTGCAGGACTTCTGTACTCCGAATTATTATATGGTGTTTTTCTCGATGTTTCTTTTCTTAATTTGTGATTTGCAGACGGCTCCACGCTGATTGCCTTAGTCTCTTCCGTAACATCCTGTGAAAGACGTTTTACTGCTTCTGCATCAATAATCTCTGTTTCCTGTCTTTCATTGATCTTTTTCACCGTCTTCTCCGGAGTTGTTACTGCCACCTTTGGTATTGCTTTTACATAATAATAATATTCATCATCTTCAAACTGTAACCGTTCACTTCTTGCATAATCAACAGAGAAAAGGAACAGTTCTAATATCATTCCAACAATTACCGCAAGAATATTTCCGAAGATCAGAGATCCATATGATATCTCCACTCCAAGTGCAATGCTTCCCATTGCCGTTACCACTACATCAGCAATTGCTCCTGCTATAATCCCAATTTTCCATGCGTGATCCAGTTCACGTCTGCGGATTGTATAAACCACAAAAAATCCTATAATAAACGCTACAATGTAAATCCACATTTCCTTATTCTGGAATACTTTCTGTACATAAGTTGTAATCTCAGAAAGCATCGCTTTACTTCCTGATGCTTTTGATGCCGAACTTGTCTTTTTAAGATATTCCACCATATAAAACACAACTGTTCCGCAACTTATCGGCACCAGACTTACCGGTGTATATATCAGTGCACACGCAACAGGTACCAGAAATGGTATTTTCAGAACAAATGCAATCGGTGTAAGAAGTACAACAAACGCCATCTTTGGTGCCAGTCTGATATAGAAAATATACATGATCAGGAAAATCATTGCCGATACAGCAAATATTCCTATCGACGCTGCCAGCGTATGTGCAAGAACTAATACCGCTGCTATCACAACAATCACCATCGGAGGCAGAAATGTAGCAACTACAGCCAGTGCCAGAGAAATTACCGGTGATGATAACGACTTCATGAATCCGGTATTCTGATTGATCATCGAAAATGTGATCATTGCAAGTATGAACTGAAAAGCCTTGTCAAATAATTTAGAATGTTTTCCATAGAGTTCTTCTATTCTTCCCCGTATTACATATATATTATCCATCTATCTTTTCTCCTTTTCATACATCTTCAGCAATTGGATCAGATTATGATTATATCTTTTTACCCTTTTTCTTGCTTTTTTATGTTTTTCATTATATATATGACTGGCAATTCCGCAATACACAATCACAACACCCACATAACCTGCCAAAATGATTAAAAATAAAAATATGATCAATCCATTTGACAGATTACCCATAATATTCTCCACGCCGGCAAGCAACAACACGCCTACCAGACATACATATCCAACCGATACACTTAAGAATGCATAGATAACATGCAGACTTGCATAGTCTTTTCTATAATAAGAGCTGATCTTAAAATCTTCTTTTCCATGTGTCTCTTCATAGAGAGCAAGTTTTGTCATTAATTTTACTTTTCTCTCATCTAACATATATCCACCTCAACATGATATTAATTCCATTAAAACATCATTTTAAGTATAACAAATCTCAGTACCCTTGTCCAATACTTATGGTTAAAAAGTAAACATTCTCTACACCTTTCTGTTTCAATACATTTGACACTGCATCAATTGTATTTCCCGTTGTATAAATGTCATCAACCAACAACACTCTCTTTGCTGCCTGAAATGTATGTTTCACTGCAAATGCGTGCTTCAGATTCTTTTTTCTTTCCTGGTGACCTAGTTTTTTCTGCGGACTGGTCTTTCTGGTTCTTATCAGACTTTTACTGTCCACCTGGATTTCCAGGATTTTTCCTATTTCTTCTGCAAGTATCTGTGCCTGATTATATCCTCTTTTTCTCTTTCTTGAAGGATGCAACGGTACCGGCATAATAATATCCGGCCTCCATCTTTCTATTTCTTTTTGGAATTCTTTTACAAGTTCCTGACTATATAATATTCCGTATCTTCTTTGGTTATGGTACTTAAATTGATAAACAGACTGATTTACGGGGTTTTTGTGGTTCCACAAACTCAATCCCCGTTCATAATAATGATGTGTATGCATGCAGTCATAACAGTATTCCTGCTCTACACTACGGATCTGTTTTCCACATTGCATACACCTTGGTTCTCTGACTTTCAGTAGTTCCAGCTTCTTTCTGCATTCTTTGCAGATGCCGTCTCTGCATACTTTTTGGCAGAATGGACAAACTTCCGGCCAGAGCAAAGATATGATTGATTCTTTAATCTTATTGATTTTTTTATGATTCATTTAATTCCCGGATTCGCTCTGCAAGACTCGTATTACGGTTCTGTTGATTCGTATTATGTATCATTTCCTGAAATACACTTTCACTTCCAATCACTGTAACACACTTTCTTGCTCTTGTAACAGCCGTATAAAGCAGATTTCTGTAATATAGCTGTCTTGGTCCCTGTAACAAAGGGATAATAACCGCCGGATATTCGCTTCCCTGGGCTTTATGAATCGTTATAGCATAAGCCAGTTCCAATTCATCCAGCAGATTATACGGATACTTTACCAGCTTCTTTTCATCATACTCAACAGTAACCGTTTCCTCATATGTATTAATTTTACGTATGATTCCCATATCGCCGTTAAAGACACCGATTCCCTTATCGATCGTCATTCCATAGCGGGTAGAAATTTCCCATTCAAGCTGATAATTATTCTTAATCTGCATCACCTTGTCCCCCTCACGAAACAGGTGATCTCCGTATTCTTTTTCCTGTTTTCCAGGTTTCGGCGGATTCAGATATTCCTGTAATATCTTATTGATTCTCTCTACCCCCAACAGTCCTTTTCGCATCGGTGTCAGAACCTGAATATCCGCTTCTTTCGCATTCACAAACTTTGGAAGTTTCTTCTGGATCAATGTAATAATATTGCTGATGATCATATTCGTATCGTCACGTTTTAAGAAGAAGAAATCCATACTTTTATTGTCCAGAACAACCGGTTCTCCCCGGTTGATCTTATGCGCATTCACAATAATATCACTTTCTCCGGCCTGTCTGAATATCTTCGTCAGTTTTACAACCGAAAAGCACTCCGAAGAAATGATATCTTTCAGTACACTTCCCGGTCCTACACTTGGAAGCTGGTTCACATCCCCCACCAGGATCACACGTGTTCCGGGTACGATAGCATTCAGAAGTGCATACATAAGCGGCAGATCTACCATCGACATCTCATCAATGATAACTACATCTGCTTCCAGTGGATTTTCTGCATTCCGCTGGAAGCCCCCGATTGTCTCATCATCCGGATTTCCTGACACTTCCAGAAGACGGTGTATCGTCTGTGCTTCACAGCCGGTTGCCTCAGTCATTCTTTTTGCTGCCCTTCCTGTCGGTGCGGCCAGGTAAATATCCAGTCCTTCACTTTCAAAAAAATGTATCATAGCATTGATCGTAGTCGTCTTACCGGTACCAGGTCCCCCTGTCAGGATCATCAGACCATGCCTTACTGCTTCCATTACAGCAGTCTTTTGCATATCATCCAGATACAACTCTGTATTTTTTTCGATTTTATTAATCCGGCGTATTAAGTTAGCATCTGCAATTTCAAAATCAAGATTAAGATCATGCAGCATTTTTGCTGTATTTAATTCCATATAATAGTAATGAGACGTATATATCCTCATTCCCTGCTCCGACGGCTTCATAACGATCTTTTTTTCCATCACAAGATCCATCAGGTACTGTCCCATATCCTGAATCTGAACACCAAGCAATTCACTGGTCTCTCTTAACAGTGCTTCCTGATACAAATAAATATGTCCATCATTCACGCTCTGCTGCAATGTATAAAAAATCCCACTTCGTATACGAAAATCCGAATCTGTGTGGATTCCAATCTTTGCCGCAATCTCATCAGCAGTCTTAAATCCAACCCCCGGAACATGATCCGCCAGCTGATACGGATTCTCCTCAATCGTGCGGTAAACGTTACGGCCATAATGCTGATAGATTTTCGCCGCAAGCGTCGTTGAAATTCCAAACTTCTGCAGATAGATCATCGCCTGACGCATATCTTTCTTTTCTTCCACCTGAGAAGCAATCTCTCTTGCTTTCCGTTCGCTGATTCCCTTGATTTCCGCCAGTCTCTCCGGCTCTTCTTCTATGATCCGGAACGTGTCATCGCCGAATTTTTTCACAATACGGGCCGCCAGTGCCTCTCCCACTCCGCGGATCGCACCGGATCCCAGATATCTTTCCATTCCTACACGATCCGTGGGGGTCACCGTCTCGTAGTTCTGTATTTTAAACTGACGTCCATACACCGGATGCTCTATATACTCCCCTTCGGCAGTAATATTTTCTCCCTGTCCCAGGCCCTTGCACATGCCGACGCAGGTCACTTCTTCCCCCTCCGTCATCAATATCATGACGGTATATCCATTTTCACTGTTCTGAAAGACAATATGCTCTACATATCCTGTAATGCTTTCCATTTTTATTCCTCATTCTGCTGTGTATTTGTGGCTGTTCTCTGCGAAATGCCCGGAAAATGCCGCGGTTGCGGTAAAAGATAAAGAAAAGGGCCGCCGGGAACGGCAGCCCGAAATACTTACTCAAGATTATAATTGCGCTTCATTTGCTCATAAAGCATCTGTGCCAGTCCCAGACTGTTCTGCTCTGTAGAATCCGATGCGATCTGCTGTACCATTTCATCCTTATAATAGTCCATCAGCTGGGAATTGGAGGAAGAAGTATCCTCGCTCTCCGGAATGGTCTTCATCATTTCTTTGAACATCTGCTCCAGAAAATAGGATTCAAACTGTTTGCAGGCATCCATGAGTTCATCATCTGTTGCCTTCGAATAATCGGAGCTGTTTAATTTATCCTGTAATTTGGAAGCCGTCTGGTTCGCTGCATTGGTGTAAGCGTTGCTGTCCAGCGCAGAGCTTCCGTACAAACTGCTAATATCCATAATTTAGCCTTTCTGGATTATTCCACGGTAATGAGCAATGCATCTCGAAAACGCTTCGCGTTTCCTTCGATGTCATCTTTCGCTTTATTATTTCTAGATTCCACGGTAATGAGCAATGCATCTCGAAAACGCTTCGCGTTTCCTTCGATGTC
>OJMI01003095.1_pt1 | contig 13045 bp, 9 predicted proteins | sample 1597131 | NCBI WGS metagenome assembly OJMI01 (sample SAMEA2452116, study PRJEB22498) | human gut metagenome | reverse complement strand
TCTGCTTCAACATAGGTCTCAATCTGTCTCGGAATAAATTTAAAACAGCTTCTAATTCTCGACTGGCTTCCATGTCCCTTTTCGACACTTTGTCTCATATCGCGTGTTCAGGCGTTGAGACGGCTTTAAAAAAACAGGGCTGTTTCAACAGTAGAATGAAACAGCCCTGCGCGGAACAAGCAAAAGGATTATTTGATTATGATCGTTTGTGCCGGTGTTCTCGCAATTATTTGCGGAGCATACAGACATTGTATCGTGGATAGTCCTTGTGTATATTCTCCGGGTCGGTCGACATCGAGCTCATAGGAGATAACATAGGTCCCTTTCGGTAAGAAGTCGAAATAGAACCGAGTTTCGGTATTTTTTACTTCTTCGTAATAACAGATACGTTCCCTGCATTTATATCCCGAAAGTTGTTCTGTCGGTTCGAAACAAGCCGCTCTCGAATCGGTGAGGCATACGAATTGCATATCTCGTCCGACGGAGATGGTGAGCCGTATGGCTATGCGATCGCCTGTTTTGAGCGTGACGCGGTTGAGCGGTACATAGGTCGCCGATTGCACTCCTTGTTGTCTTACCACGATTTGCCGTGAGAGCGCGAGGTCTTCGACCGATGCGGAAGTTACGTTTTTGACATCGTCGTAGTATTGCCAGTACATTGCGCCCCACGAGGGTTGTTCATGATCGGTGGAAATAACAGCTTTGGCGGCAGCCGCAGAGATTTCGTTACCGGACAATGTGTATTCCGTCAGTCCCAAAAAAGGTTCTTCGGGACTGTTTTTCATTTCCTGTCCCCCCCAAACGATCGATGTTTTATTCTCGTCGGGAGCAAGCCAGTCTGTTCCGCCTTCGAGCAGAGCGTATATGGCTTCGAGCGTAGAGGGTACGGCTCCCCAGTCGTTGGTTTGTTTTTGGGAGAGCAGCCATTGCCGCATGGCATCCAGTTCGGAGGTTACGGGCTCGATTTCGGAGAATGCGTTGAATAGGGCACATTGTTCTTGTACAGCACTGTTGTTGTAGTAATAATGAGAGCGATTGTTGGGCCAGTACATGCCTTTGGCTGGCTGACTGACGGCATATTGCCGCAGGGACTTCAAGATGTCTTTTGCGTCTTCGACAAAGCCATATCTATAAAGGGCTGTGGCGGCATAGGCTTTTTCTATCGTAGAGAGGTTGACCCAATATCTTAGTTTTTCGACCATCTTTTTATGCAGGTCGAGGGTTTCCCCGGCCAAAGGTATATCTCTGTATGAAGAGCGTACATAGAGGTAGCAGATATCCTCATAAGAGAGGTTTTTATCTGGGTTCTTTTTTTTCTGATTTACAATCATTTTGTCGAGGTATGCGACGGCAGAAATTTGCATTTCTTTTATTTCACTTTCATCAAGAGGAATACCTAATTTTCGCAGTCTCGAAAAGCCTTCCAATGTATTTATAGAAACTAAGAAATTAGTTTTCATACCACTAAACCAGCTCCAACCGCCTTCGGTAGTTTGCAGATTGTGGAGTTTGAGTATCGCCTCTCGGGTGAGTCGTTCCGCCCGGTTTTTGTCGAAGAGCGTGGACAATTGTTGCATTCGTTCGGTTTGGTTGTCTGCCTCCAATACCCACGGGGTGGCCGAGAGCAATACTTGTTTCAGTTCTTCGTTTTGAGCCAACAGCGACGAGAGATTCTTTCCTCCCGTGGCTTTCCATGATTCGATGGCTTGTGCAATGCGGGGGTTGGAGTTCGCGAGCATTACTGCCACGCTGTTGGAGAAGAGCGAAGCCATTGCCGAAATCGCATCATCGCCGGTTAAATCGGCCAACGGCGGCAGGGCTTGTACCGCATACCACACCGGATTATCACAATATTGCAGAACCATGCGATAGTTTTCTACCGTCGGTGATTTCATTTTTTTGTCCATGCCGGACCATGTGATCGAGGTCGAGTGTTTGCCTCCGGGGATATAGAACGGCTTACTGTCGGTTACCAGCACTTTTGCGGGCAATACGGGCAGTATCTGTTGTTCTCCATCGCTGTGTTGCAGGGTGGATGCTTTTGTGCGGAAGCCTAATACTTCGATTCCTTCGGGAACGGAGAAGCTGTAATCGACCGTGCGGCTTTCTCCGGCATCGACGATGAAGGCGAATTTTCGAGAGTCGGAGACTTTCTCGGTATAAGGATCGAACAATTCGAAAAGAATGGTTCCTTCCTGCACCTTGTCCGTGCGGTTTTGTATGGCTGTCGATACGGTGACTTCGTCTCCTTGTCTGACAAATCGCGGCAGATTGGGCGATACCATAAGTGGTTTACTCGATATGGTTTGTGCTTCGTATCGTCCCGTGAAAAGGTCGCTTGTGTATGCCAGCGCATAGAATTGCCAAGTCGCATTTTCATTGGGTACAGTGAAGGAAACGGAGACGTTGCCGAGAGAATCGGACATCAGGGTGGGATAGAAGAATGCCGTACCTACCTCGCTTGTGCGATAGGAGTCGGCAGCAGATTCTTCTGTCCCGGCGATATCGGCGATAGAAATAGCCTTATTTTCGACAGCAACTCCTTTTTGGGCAGAACTTAGTTCCGTTACGACACATTCTTCCAATACCGGTTGTTCTCCAATTACTTCACGGAAATCTGCAATATCGTATCCCTCGCTTTGTGCCGCACCTCGTATCGCCAGAGGTCTTGCTTTACCGTACCACAGCAATCCGAAGTTGAGAAACTCGGTGGAGCTTTCGATCGGGCAATAGGAGGACTCGGCAAAGTCGTAGATACGAATCGAGTAGTTGTGGGTATATTCTGTTCGGGGAGTGGTGGAGATACGCAATGAGGGGATCGGAGTCGGCACATTGAAATTCCAGCGATGGGTGCGAATGGCCTGCATGGAAGCGTCGAACATCTCGGTCATGAATCGTGCGCTCACGGGATTCCCTTCGGTATCGGTTATCGAGAAGGTCCAGTTTTCAAGGCTGCCGGGTAGCAATTTATCCCGGAAAGAGGCGGTCTTGATGTCGAGTCTCTTATCGGGAGCGGCCGTGCGTATGGTCGCTTGGGCGGTCGTCATTTCCCCTTCCTTGATCGTGAGCAGACTGATCGTCGCCAATCCGCCGAAAGAATCGTCGAATTTGAAATCGATTGTTTTGCAGCGATTGTCGAGCTTTATCATTTTGGTTTCGATCAAGCTGTCGGGTGTATAAACGGAATAGAAGACATAGGCATTTTTGAAAGAACTTCCTATGGGAATTTTTACCGTTTCGCCTACTTCGGCGGTCAGTTCGGTGCGGGGAAGCCATAATCCGGCAAAGCGGGGAGGCTGTTTGTCTTTATCGCTGTACAGCACGAAATTAGTTTCATTGCGAATGATACGCCCTGTTTCATCGTTGCTAAATGCCACGATACGGTAGGGCCCCGATTGCCATTTGGTAAAATCGGGATAGACAGCTTTCCCGTCGGCTGCGACGAGAACTTCGCCGACTTGCATTTTTATTTTGAGGCTGTCGAGATTTTCTTCGTCGGAGTCGTATAATGAATAGAATACGAGGCGGCAGGCCCGTTGTACGGTCTGTCCGTTGAGCGTATGAATTTCGGCCTTGATTTGTCCTGCCGATTTATATTTGTCGATATATTGCGGTGCGGAAATAGAAATGAAATAGGGGGAATCGCCTACTTGTACCGAAACGGATTGCTCTACCGTTTCGCCCGTAGGTGCGGTTATGGTCGCTGTGACAGTGTAGATATAGGCTTGTTCCTTATTGATATTTTCTTCCGAAGACTCTCGTTTCGGGATGAACGTGATGGCAAAGTTACCTGCTTTATCGACTACCGAGGAACCAGAAGCGATTTGTTCATGGGGGAGATAAAGCCGGAAGAACGGGTTCGTTCGGCGGGAAATCGTGTATTCGACTTCTGCCCCGTCTTGTGGAACTCCGCTGTAACTGACTGCGCTACCTTTTATCGTGAGCGGTTTTCCAAAACTCGTTCCCTCTTTTACGGGGTCGAATTCGACCTTGAACATCGGTAACTTGTATTCGGCTACCGAAATGCTGAGCGCATTGGCCCAAGACCCATCGACTTGTATGGTATAATTCCCAAGCATGTTACCTTGCGGTACTACGAACGAGCCGTTGAACTGTCCGTATTCGTCGGTGGTCACTTCGAGAGTGGACAGTGTCCGTGAAGAGGGGTCGATGAATCGTACCGTACATTTCTCACGAGGTATCACGCGACTTTCTTCCGTGTTATTGACGTATCGTATTCCCGAGAAATAAACGGTCTGCCCCGGACGATAGAGCGAGCGATCGGAGAAAAGAGCGGTCTTTTTCTCTTTGTCGTATCGATCCCAATAGCCCGTGTAAGATAAGTCTGCAAGAGGTGAATAACCGTCTGTCGGAGTGGATATTTGGGCGAACGCATAATATCGGGTATCGTTCGTGTTGATTATACAGAGTCCATTCTTATCGGTTTTGAGCCGGCTTGTCTCTTTGACTTGCTCATAGCTTCTGTTTTTTGCTGTATAAACCGTGACATCGGCATTTTGTATGGGTTTACCGGTTTGGGCATCGACAGCGAGCAGTTCCACGCTTTTTTCACCTGCACTGCGGACAATGGTTTTTATGCCCGATACCGTGTAGTTTACAGTCGAACTACCGGGTTTCCCGTCGATGAGTATTTCCACGACGTAGTATCCGGGAGCAAGATGGGGAAAGGCGATCTTTTTTTTGTCGGGAATCAAAGAGAGTGGCCGGTTCAGTCCGTATTTGTGGGTATAAACGCAGTTACTGCGATCCCAGTCGTTTTGTTGCGGCCGGTATTGTTCTCTGGCATAGAACGACAGCGTGTCGGGTTGCCGATAGATATTTACGGTGAGTGTATCGACGTTGCGGAATGAGAGTTCTACGCTATCTGTTTGACCCGGATAAGAGATGTTGGGCAGATTGAAAGATGCTTCTTTCCCGGTGAGTCCGTTGCGTTGATTTTTGAGTGCGTTTATTCGGCGATATTTCGGAAAGTCTTTTATCCATCGGTCGCAAATGTCGAGGGCTTGTTTGGCGTCGTCGTATTTCCCGGATTCCCGTAGTTTCGAGACCAGAACGGTGGCGATTTCGACCGAGTAGGGTTTCGCCCGGTAAGCGTCCAGAATCGTTTTTAATTGACCGATGTAGTCGTAATAGGCCGAACTTTCATCGTAAAAATAGATATTTTCGCCGAGGTATTCGAGCCGATTCAGATCCCACATCATAAATGGAGCGGATAGTTCATCGGCGGCATGGAATTTCAAGGCATCGGCGTAGAGTTGCAAAATGCGATTGTCCTTGACCGTTTTGCCAGAAGATACAGCGGTTGTAAATTCTTTTGCCGGGGAAAGAAGTTTTTGGCGGACAAGCGGTTGTATTCTGCTATATTCGTCCATTCCCTCGTATATTTCTATGGCTTCGTTCAGCACGAAGTCGTAAAGTGTAGGGCGGAAGAGCGAGTCGGTTCCTATGGAAAGCGCCTCTCGGTAACTCTCGACCAGCGTGTTTTGTAAGGCTTCGGCCGGGGCCGTGGCTTGTGCGAGGAGCGTATCTATTTTTTCGGTAAACATGTTTTTGCTCCAAGACTCGACGGGTAACGAGAAATCGTCGATTTCGTCCCGCCAGCGTATCTGGTAATTTCTGTCGAGATAGAGATTGTACATCTGAGCTGTTAACAGCCGTAGCAAACTTTGTTCGACAGGGTTCCCGGAACGATCGGCGAGAGCGGTTGTCTTATCGATAATCGCCGGAAGGCTGTCTCTGTCGATGAGGAGTTGTGCCGCAGATTGTTTGACAAGTGCGGCGATTACAGCCGGAGCATTTTGTTGGGACAGTGCTTTTTTCAAAGCGACCGTTGCCGAGTCGACGGCCGCTTTCGGTGCAATCTTGATTTGTTCTTCGGTCGATAATTTTTTCTTCATAGTATTTACGTTTGTCGTGCTTACCAGAGCATTTGCCCCGATGATGGCCCCTAACGAAAGGAGGGCTGTCACGATGATCCATATTCCTTTTTTCATGTCTGAAAGTGTTAATATGTTGGGTATTTATAAATAAATTTTACTTAATAGTATATATTTGAAAGACGGTTTTTGTTTTAGGAATGCTGCATGAGATTTTCTTTTTTCCCATCTATTCGGTCGACAATGACGGCAATGGCTCCGTCGCCCGTGACATTGCAAGCGGTTCCGAAGCTATCCATCGCAATATATAGCGCTATCATGAGGGCTTGTGCCGTTTCGTCGAACCCCAGCATGCCTTCAAGTATGCCTAACGCCGCCATAATAGCTCCGCCGGGGACTCCGGGCGCTGCGACCATCGTAATGCCGAGCATGAGTATGAACCCACTGAAATCTGTCGTATTTACGGGCATGCCGCTCATCATCATAATCGCCATAGCACATGCCGTGATTTTCATCGTGCTACCCGATAGATGTATGGTGGCGCATAAAGGAATAACAAAGGTGGCAATGTTTTTGCTCACTCCGTTTTTAATGGTTTGAGCCAACGTGACCGGAATGGTCGCTGCGGAAGATTGAGTGCCGAGCGCGGTGGCATAAGCGGGAAGCATATTTTTCAATAATCGCAGCGGATTTTTTCTCCCGATGATACCGGCTAAGACGAATTGAACGAGCAGCAGAAGAATGTGTAAGATGAATATGACTACGATGATTTTGACAAAAACAGAGATAATCGAGGCGACTTGTCCCGAAACCGTCATGTTGAGAAATATCCCGAAAATGTGTAGCGGCAATAACGGTATAATGACTTTTGTTATGAGCAAGGAGACAATGTCGCGGAAATCGGCGGCGGCCATTCGCAGGGTGTCGCCTTTGACTGCGGATAGTCCCAATCCAATACAGAAAGAGAGCAGCAGGGCGGTCATGATGTCGAGAGGGGCAGGCATCTCGACTGTAAAATAGGGCTTTAACGCCATGTTACCGGGGTTGTCTATTATCGCCGCTGTGTGTGCGGATTCGGTAATCAGTTCAGGGAAAACAGCTCTTCCACTGAAATAGGTGAAGAATCCCGAAAATATGGTGGAACCGTAGGCGATGGCCGCCGTGACGAGCAACAACCGTCCCGCGCCTTTCCCCAAATCGGAAATGGCCGGGATAATCAGTCCAATGATAATGAGCGGAATGGCAAAGGTGAGGAAATTGCCGAACAGCCCGTTGAAGGTGACGAATATACGTGCGACGGGAACGGGCAGGAACTGTCCCAGCGCGATACCTGCCGCTATGGCGATGAGGACTTGCCACAGGAGGGAAATCCGAAATTTTTTCATAACGCTGATGCTTTTAGCAAAAATAGGAAAATATTCCCTTTTTGTCAAGGAAATGCAGCGCTATCTTTTACAGAAGTACTCGATCTTAATCGATGAAAAGGTCGGCCGAAACTATGTCTGTGCGGATATTCTCGGCAGAAGCGTATTGCCGTAGCAGCCCCGTTGTGAAGGCTATGGTTTCGTCGAGAGGCATTTCTTCGCCATAAGCATTGATTATAACGAACAAGTTTTTGGTGTCGAGCGTTATTTTAGTCCGTTCCTCGTCGCTGGTGGGCGTGCCTATACCTCCTTTATCGTCGCGGTAAACCGGGAGCCCTTCGATATTGAGAACGCCCCGGCCAATACCTCGGAAGATTTCTCCTTCTTTCCCGACTCCCAAGACGAGAGTGTCTCCTTCGATACGATCGGCATCGAAAGCCCCGATGGAGTATCCCGAACGGACAGAGACCAGATTGATGAGATCGACCAACGTATCGATGCGATAGATTCCCAGACCTCTGATAATGCGCCTGCAAAGGGCCTCGGAGGAAACTCGATACCGATTGGGGTCTTTACCGAAAGACCGATAGGCTTTTCGTGTGGCTTGTATAGCGGGTCGTTTGTTTATTTCGTCGATTTTGTAGGCGGCTGCGATGCGGGAGGCTTCGTCGTCTATTTGTTCCCACAGACGAGGATCGGTTTCGGTGTTGGTTACTTGTGCTCCGATGATACCGATTTTCAGGCCGGGGCAGACCCGTGCAAAATTGTTTTCGATACGAATGGTTTTCATGCGTTTTCGCTCTTTTGGATAAAAAAGATATTTCAAAATTAGCGAAAAATTACATTATTGTTGTTTTTGAGTTATGTTTTTTTCTTTTAATATATTATATTTGCATACGTTGCGAAAGCGGGTTGCACTCGGCATATTCAGAAGAATTTGTTTCTGATTGCGTTTGCACCTTCTTGGCATGTATTGAAAACACAATTAAATTTTGATGATATGAAATCACTACATCTGTCGCCCTCGGGCGCTCTCAAAAAGGGTTGGGAATTGACCAAGAAGCATTTTATCGTTATGCTCGGTCTGGTTTTGGGTTATATGGTTTTATTGTGGGTCATCAGCTTGCTCAGCGGAGCTGATACAACTACGTTTCGCTATTGGATTTTGTATTTAGTGAATCTGGTTTTGTCTGTGTGGGTCAATGCGGGATTCGCTAAAATTTTATTGAATGCATACGATGGGGAAGAACCTTCGTTCTCTGTATTCGGAGAATTACTCCCGAAATTGGGCGGACTCATAGGGGTGAATGTTATTGTTGCCGTTTGTTATTGTATTCCATTGGTGTTGGGCTTTATCGTTTTGTTTATCGGAGCGGGAGCAAGTGCGGTTTCTTTTAATTTAGCCGATCCTTATTCATTCGGACATTTTATGGGACAGGCATTCGGCGGAGTGACGGGTATTCTGTTTTTGGTGCTGCTTTTGGTGTCTTTTTATATTGCTTTGCGGCTGATGTTCGCCGTTTATGCTTACGTCGAAGATTCTTCTATCGGGGTTATGGGTGCGGTTCGTAAAAGCTGGACGATGACACAGGGAAACATGTGGACTATCCTCCTTTGTATTTTGATGATTATCGTTCTGAATTTATTAGGGCTCGTAGCTTTGATTATAGGTGTATTCGTAACTATGATTATCACTATGTTCATGACGGTAGCTATGTATCGCCAGATTAAAGAGGGTGAGGAAATAGTAATCGTGGAGGAATAACGGATTGTCGTTTCTTCGATATCTTCTCGATATTTGCGGCACATTGGGAGAGAGGTTGATGCCTTGATACGTTTCTCCTATTGTGGATATTTTTTAACCCCTCCGTCACTACGTGCCACCTCCCCTATATTACTCCGCAACACCCCGCAATGCTGCGGGACACGGCAGGGGAGGAGTTTTAAATATCTTCGATAGAGAAAACTGAAACACCCCGCAATGTTACGGGAGATGGCAGAAGAGAAGGAGTAATATCAACGGCAGCAACAAATAGGGTATGCACCTCTTCCTCTGCTCATCGTAGATAAGATAGGGGAGGTGTTTTGCGACATTCTTTTATCGCGTAATTTGCCGGTAAGACAAGACGTATTCAACCTTCTCCTAAGTATCGAAGCAGGGGAGAAGGATAAATGCAATTCATTGCGTTCGCTAAAATTTATGTTTATTTTCCCCTTTGATTTTCTACTTGATGTCCTGAGATAGGGAAATGGGGTTATCATACAAGAAAAGCGGTCAAAGAATTGACCGCTTTTCTTGTGTAAGTATAATATATATAGTTTGTTAATTTATAACCGGGAATTCGATAGTTTCACTTATCTCGTTCCAGTCCTCGATAGAGAAGTCGCCGGGCGTTTCACCGGACATGATTTCTCCCAAAATGATGTTGAGAGTCAGTTTTGTGTTTTCCGAAAGGGTCGAACTTAAATTTTTGGAGAGTTTATGTTCGCTACCGTCTTCCAATGTAATGATCAGTTCCAAAGGAGGATTCTCGGCGGAGGGGAACAGCATGACCGTAGCGTTGCTCATGATTGTCCCGTCGGTAGAACGTTCCAGATTAAATTTTACTGTTTTGGTCTTGTTTTCAGTTTCGGCTGTATAGAAGTTCATCTTTTCGGCAATACCTCCGATACGAGCTTGAATGTTTGTAATCATAGGGCTGAAAACTTCGTTTTGCTTCATTTTTGCAATTATTTTAAGTCCGGCAGTTACACGCGTCAATGAAGCCTGTAAATCTTCTTTTCCTATTTGTGCCGGTTTTACAGCATGCACTAAATCATATACGGGCATGTAAGTATTATCGGTATTGGCCCTTAATCTGAAATATAAATTGGAAAGGTCAACTCCTTGCGTTATGCCGGGGGAGTTAATGGCCGGTGTATTATAAATGGGGTCATCGTATTTCGGAGTTCCCCAATATACCATATTGTATGTTCCCAGAGGAAGATGGAGCGGTCTATTGTATTCTCCATATACATGCCCGTCTAATATGGTATAGTATCCATTGAATACAGTTTTATTTCCGTTGATAAAGTTCCCGTAATAAATGGAAGTTTCGGCATTACACGGATAAATTTCGAGAATACCCGTAAACGGGTTTTGGTTAAGAGGGTCGGCGATACGGGCTCTTACTTCGGGGGTTACCAGTTGAGTCTCTTCCGGCGGTGTGGTGTTACTGTTTACATTGTCATCGTCTTTACAAGCAGAGAAGAGGACGAGAAAGGAGATTGCTCCCAACAAAAGTTTTTTCATAATGTTATTGTTATATTTTAATATTTGAGTCAATATGACTGAATCTATTTATATAACAATGAGGAAGAATTTTTGTTTTTATGGGGGTAAAGAGAGAAAAGGGGGCAATTTGATTTATCCGTCGATAATCGGGGTTTTTGATAAGATATCGAGAGCGATGACTACTGTCATATAGAGAATGAGACAGCCGATGATTCCATAAAGCCAACGGGCTTTTCGGCGGGAAAGTCTCGATGTGAGCATGCGGCAGTTCTTGCTGTTGAAGAACCAATTCCAGTCGGCTATCGCCGCACAGAGGGACAGTATGCCCGATATGAGAAACAGGCATAGAACGATGAGTGCAGGAATGAGTGCCGGAGTGTCGTTCATTGTGGTAGAGGGTTCAACATTTTTTTCCTGAGTATATTTCTCCTATTTTTCCGATACCTCGCTTGGCAAGAAAAATATAGGATTGGAGTTTCGGGGCGATACTATGATTTTCAGATGTCGAGTGTAATCGACCGGGCTCCGTTTTCGGTCTCGGCGATATGGACATTTACACAATCGTAGGGGAGCAGCTCTTCGATTTTGTCGGGCCATTCGATGAAGCAGAGAGCCCCGCTGGCGAAATAGTCTTCGGCTCCGAGGTCATAGGCTTCTTCGATTTTGTCGAGCCGCTTCATCGTGAGGTTCGGGAAGCGGTTCCGAAACCGGGGAACTCCGTCCGCGTTGATCGCTCCGCCGCTGCCGCTCGGGAATCCGTATTCGTCGTATAATGAAAGTTGCATTCCGAGGGTCTCGGCTTTTCCCGCAGTGTATTCGTACAGGTCGAAATATTCCGGAGAGAGGTATTTTGGCCCGAATTTGGCACCGAACGGTAAAATCGATACGCCACCGTACCCCGCCTGTTCCTTGAGCGCTTTGAGTTGGGTGTCGATACCCTTGCGGGTGACCGTCGTGTTGTTCCAGAACCAAAGCGGTTTGGGCCGGTACCGATTGGCTGGGGTCTTGAATTCGGCCGGGGTCTGGGAGGTTCCCTGTAAAACACTGCAGAGCAACAATACGAAGAATAGGTTCTTTTTCATTGAAAATTGGCGGGTTTGGTGAGGCAACAAAAAACAAAATTAGCTAAAAATAGTTCACATTTGTCTTGCGGGAGTGGTTACTGTGTCGGAAAAGTCGTAACTTTATCGATCTAAAACCCTTCTGTCTATGAGAAAACAATTGATGATTCCTTTACTGATGACTACTGTTATGGCAGGCATGAGCAGCTGTAAAAACGGGGATGCCGCATCCCTGAAATATGAAAAATACAAACTCGACAACGGTCTCGAGGTGGTTCTGCACGAGGATAAATCCGACCCGGTGGTGTCGGTGGCGATCCAGTACCATGTGGGCAGCAATCGTGAAAAACCGGGCAAGACCGGTTTCGCGCACTTCTTCGAACACATGCTGTTCCAGCGCTCCGAAAACCTGCCGCGCAAAGTCATACGCCGGAAATATCGTCGCGATGACCTTCAGCTTCCCGCTGCTTTCTGATTTTTCCGGGCTGGTACAGCCGCACAGGGAAACTCCCAGCGCAGCGGCGGCAATAACTGCAATTATCTTTCTGAATCTCATTTATTCTCCTTGTTCTTCTGTTCCTCTGACTCAATGGCGCGCTGGCAGTCGCTGCAAAGTCCGTAGATAACGGTTCTCCCGACATCCACCGCAAAGCCGTGGTTTTTCTCTATGTGCTGCTGCATTTCCTTCATGAAGCCGCAGTCCATGTGTATCAGCTTCTGGCAGCGGTCGCATTTCAGATGGAAGTGGCTGGAGCATTTCTGCTCGTCCATTAGCTGGTAGCACGCACCCGAGCCGTCCCCGGTAAAGCGCTTGAGCACCCCCTGATTTGCAAGCTTGGTGAGAGTCCTGTATACCGTCGCCTCGCCCACCGTCACCTCGCCGCTCGTGATTATATCCTTTGCGGTGAAGCAGCTTCCGCGGTGGCGGCTGAAAAACTCCACTATCTCGTCACGCTGTTTTGTATTGTAATTGTTTCTGTCCAAAGTGATCAACTCCTGCGAATTTGATTTTGATTTTCACTTTCAGTTTCACATTATAGCATACTGTTTTGCAATTGTCAAGCGGCGGGGAAAAATTTGTTGATTTTTATAATAGTGTGTGCTATAATAATGATAGTAACTTACTTAAAAAAATAGGTGGTGATACCATGCTGGATTACTGCATGTGCCCGAAATGCGAGCGCATGATAATGCTGGATTCCGACTTTGAAACGGGATTCTGCCTGTACTGCGGCACGCACATTTCCTATCAGGACTCCCGGGAGTTCCTGCTGGAAGGGCTGAAAAGCGCCGTTCCGGACGACATGAAAATAGAGGCCGACCTCAGCGAACTCATCGACGAGGACGACGCCTACACCGACGCCTACGGCACTGACGAATGCCGCATGGAATGCTCAAAGGCGCAGGAATACATGGGAAAATGGGATTTCGCCAACGCATTCAAGCACT
>OJMI01003093.1_pt1 | contig 13047 bp, 14 predicted proteins | sample 1597131 | NCBI WGS metagenome assembly OJMI01 (sample SAMEA2452116, study PRJEB22498) | human gut metagenome | reverse complement strand
CCTCAGAGGAACAGATTGTCCGCACATACAGAGAGATAATTCAGTGCAAGGATTTTATTCTTTCACTGATAAAAAACTATCGTAATACACCCGATAGCGTATGATGGGCAAGATAACAAAAGGCGGAAGTTTCGGCGGTTGCGTCGATTATGTCACCCGCCGAAAGAAGGATAATCCCGATCGCACGCCCTGTGATGAATGGCGTCTTATAGACTGTAAAGATGTATATACGATGGATGGGAGAAATGGAATTATCGCCTCTTTTGAGGATAATCTCGCCTTGAATCCGGACTTGAAAAATCCGGTCGGGCATATTTCTCTGAACTTCCATGCCAACGACAAGGATAAAGTTGATGACCGGATTATGGTAGAGATTGCCCAAAAATATATGAAGAAAATGGGCATCGTGGATACTCCATACATCATTGTCCGTCATCTCGACAAGGATTATCCACACTGTCATATCGTGTTCAGTCGAATAGACAACCATGCCGAAACCATTTCGGATAAAAATGATTTCAGCCGAAACAAGACTGTGTGTCTTGACTTGACAAAGAAATATGGACTGCATATTTCCGAGGGCAAGCGGCAGACCAATGTCAATAAACTGCGTGGCACGGAAAAGATACGATATGAGATTTTCAATGCAGTTGAAGCGGTTTGGAATGACCGAAGTGTTCATACTTTCGAGCAATTCGAGGCCAAATTAAAGGCGGCTGGTGTCGGCATAGAATACAAATATAAGCGTGGCAGCAACGAATTGCAGGGTCTATGGTACACCAGAAAAGGCAAGCGTTTCGCCGCCTCGAAGATTGACCGGCGATTCAGTCTGGGCAATATTTCCAAGCATCTGGCTAACAATAAACCGCTACACTCCCAGTCTCAATGGATGTATGCAGATGGCTCCATTGTGCCTATCGCATCATACAAAGGTGTGCGGTTTTCGACGCAACAGATCAATGATTACGTTGCCGGGAAAGCTATCCGAGTTGACGGATGTCAAGGAGATATGCCTACTGTGTGGATAAAATTCAACCCACAGCGCATGACTCCGGGAGTCTATTCATCTAATCCGGATTTAGCCGGACAAGCAGCATCTCAGTCACAGAGCTATGGCCCCCGGTTATCCCATGCCTCAGCCGCAGGAACCACACAACCGCAAGAAGGGTTCACTAATGGGAGTGCTTTACCCGACGATTTCAAACTATGGCTGAGCCGCCATCCCGGACTTACCATAGAAGAGGCCCTTCACCGTTATCGTGAAGAACAAAAAGCCAAACGCCGCCGACAAGGGCCCAAACTCTGATAACCCAACACCGCCGAGGGAAACAGCCCTCGGCGGCGTTTCTCTTCTGGTCTACTTAATGTCTCTTTAGTATCTTCAGTCGGGGATGAATTCAAAGTTTTTTTAGCATTGACGATTGTCATGTCAGGATTTCTTAGTAATTTTGTAAAAAGTCATATATGGATCCAGTTTATATTGATTTACATATCCATACTTCTGATGACCCGGATAATTTGAATCAGAACTATGATATAGAGACGCTATTCTCCAAAATTAGAGAACAAGCGCAAGGACAGCGTGCGCTAATATCATTGACGGATCATAATACAATTAATAAGCAAGCATATCTTAAGGCCCTTGAAATCTGTGGCAATGATATTTTTATATTACTTGGTGTTGAACTTCATATTCATTATCTAGTTGACACGGAGGCTTATCACTGTCATATATTTTTTAAGAACCCGGTCACTTCCGAGATAATAGATGAGATAAATGTTTTATTAGACAAATTGTATCCTAACAAGCGAGTTGTTAAAACTGATAAAAATATACCAACATTAGATAAACTAATCAACGAATTTGACTCGTATGATTTTGTATTGCTCCCTCATGGGGGTCAATCTCACGCAACATTTGATAAGGCGATTCCTAAAGGGAAAAGATTTGACACTATGATGGAACGCAGTGTTTATTATAATCAATTCGATGGATTTACTGCTCGAAGCGATAGTGGACGAGAGGAAACCGACAGGTATTTTAGGAAACTTGGCATCAGCGACTTTGTAAACTTAGTCACCTGTTCAGATAACTATTCTCCAAATGAATACCCATCTGCAAAAGCAGCAGATGCGGCCGTACTTATACCAACTTGGATGTTCGCTGAACCTACATTTGAAGGCTTTAGATTATCTTTGTCTGAAAAAACTAGATTATTGTATTCCCATCTTAAACCGGAATCATGGTCTGAGAATATTGAATCTGTAAAATATCAAGATGATCAGCTGGATATAGATGTAAATTTTTGTTCGGGACTAAATGTGGTGATTGGCGGCTCATCAAGTGGGAAAACCCTCCTTGTTGATTCTTTATGGCGTGTATTAGCACATCAAGGTTTTGAAGATTCTCATTATAAAAATTTCGGTGTAGAAAATCTAAATATAATTAATCCATCTGGGATTCGGCCTCATTATCTTAGTCAAAATTATATAATGCAGGTTGTTGGTGATGATGAGAATCACCACATCGAAGATATTGATATAATACGCAGTTTATTCCCTGACAACAAAGAAGTAACTAACATGATTAATGCTAGTCTTTCTAAGTTGAAAAATGACATATCCAAATTAATTCAAACAGTCGAGGATTTAAAGTCTATCGAAGATAAGCTAAACACCACTTCTCAAATTGGGCGTTTACTGGTATTAAGGGATGTAAAAGAAAATATTATCAAGCAGTTCGTGCCTTCTGAAGAAAGTCGATATAGTATCATATATAGTAACAGTAAGAAAGATGAGCATATTAACACATTGCTTGAAATAAAATCTATCTTAGAACGAAATCCATTTGTCCAAGAAAGAGGTCAGTTGATTGACGCTCTAATATTGTCGCTTCAAGAAGTTTACAAATTTAGTAAGACAGAGGCATTAGTTTATGAGACAATTAAAGAATCTTTTAATCAATATGCGACATTACTTAAAACGGAAAGTCAAGAAGATCAAACAAAAGCGCAGGAATTTAATACTCTACTAAATAATATTGCTCAGTATATATTCTTAAAACGGAATTTCACGAAATATCTAGAGTCAATAGCCACTTATAATGTAACTGTTGAAACTAAAGAAATTGTATCTTCAGGACATCATCTTTATATTAGCAACCAATTCCGATTAAATAAGGAGGTCGTTTTGGAGGTATTTAACAACATGTTAAAATCTGGTAGAAAAATATCAAGTTTTAACGAAATCACACCACAAAGCCTTTATGAGGCCAATTTTAGCAAACAAAAGCCAAAAGTCCAGAATTATGATGACTTTATAAATAGGGTTTATAATGAATTTGTAAAAATGAATAAAACCGTGTATAAGATAGCGACTAAGGATGGAAAAGATTTTGAAACCCTCAGCGCGGGCTGGAAAACATCTATTTTGTTAGATTTTATACTTGGTTATGATAAAGATATTGCTCCGATAATCATTGATCAGCCAGAAGATAATTTAGCGACAAAATATATAAATGATGGTCTCGTAGAGGCTGTGAAGAAAGTTAAAAGAAATAAGCAAATTATACTTGTTTCTCATAATGCAACAATTCCAATGATGGGTGATGCTCAACAAATTATATATTGTAATAATGTTGACGGGAAAATAATAATCAGATCTGCTCCATTGGAAGGGGAAATTAATGGGAAACCAGTCTTGGATTACATCGCCTCAATAACAGATGGGGGAAAGTCTTCGATAAAAAAACGGGTTAAAAAATATAATCTCAAAAAATTTAAAGATTAAGATTATGAAATTGTATTTTCAAAAGACTGAATCTGGCGATATTCAGACCGAGATTGAAGTCGGTACAACCATATCTCATTTCGATTATGTTGAAATGCTTAGACAGTTAAGTGAGAAAAATCAGATTATTCCAGATTGGGGTAATCTTGATGAAATAGAAAGAACTAAACTCCAGGAACTATTAAATAAAATCCAAGTTGCTGTTGCGGAAGGGATGAATAAGCCTTTGGAATAATAATGAATTAAGCAAAAATGCCACCCATTATATAAAATATTTTAATCATGAGCCGCACAGAGGACGAAGTTAGAGATTCAGCAAAAATCATACTTGGTTTTAATGATGATGAACCAAATGTAAAACAAGGGACAGGACAAATTACGACCTTTAATCAACTAGGATTTAAAGGCATTATAGATAAACCTGATGGATGGTATTTGCCAACTGACAAGTCTGCTGTAGCCATTATATTAGAAACAAAAGCAGAAAAAGAGAACATACAATCTGACAAATGGATTTCTGAGTTAAAGAAGAACATAGAAATAGTATCCTCAAGATATAAACGAATTGTAGGAATATTGTATAATGGGATTGATGTCGTTATCCTAAAATTCAAAGACGGGACATATGAACCTGTTGTTGATGCAGCAAATACATTACAATCCAAATCATACTATAAATCATTGTTTAAGGAGAATAAAATAGACAAACAGAAGATCTATAACCTTACAAAGAAGATAAACGACTGTCTTCATGTAAAGTTTGTAATGAATAACTTATATCACCGTATGATTTTTACCGCTTGCGCATTGGTGGCAAAGAGATATGGTGCAATGCTTATCAAGGGAATGGAATTTTCGGTAATGACAAATTCAATCCTTAATACTTTGTCAAAATCGTTAGAAGAAGATAGAAAAAAGAATCTAAAACTTGATACACTAATAGAGGTCTATTCAAGTATAAAGATGAACAGGTCCGACAATCAAGAGGCAATTGATAATTTTATCGATTGGATATCAGAAATATCTGATTGTTTGGATTCTGATTATTGGAATGGTGAAGACGTAATGGGTATCTTCTTTAACGAATTCAACCGATATAAAAGGAAATCAGAGAGCGGACAAGTCTTTACTCCTGATCATATTACATCATTTATGTACCGCTTGATTGATGTGAACCTTCACGACAGAGTACTTGATGCTACTTGTGGGTCTGGAGCTTTTCTTGTAAAAGCCATGTGCAACATGATAAAGGAAGCAGGTGGTGCCAATACTGAAGAAGCCGGCAAAATCAAGTCTTGCCAACTTTTTGGCATAGAGCTTTCCCATGACATATTCGCCTTAGCTTGTGCCAATATGCTTATTCACAAGGATGGTAAAACTAATTTGGCTCCGCTTGATACACGCTCAGAAGAAGCTTGTGAATGGATAAGAAAAAAGAACATAACAAAAGTTTTAATGAATCCTCCATATGAAAGGAAGTATGGATGCATGAAAATTGTGCAGAACGTATTGGATTCCGTTCCTGTAGGAACTATGTGTGCATTCATATTGCCGGACAAGAAGTTGGAGAAAGATTTAACAGATAAGAAATATGGCAACAAGGTGTTGAAAAAGCATACGCTTACTAACATCATTAAATTGCCTGAAAACCTATTCTTTGGCATTGGCATAACTACCTCAATCTTCGTATTTGAAACAGGCAAACCCCAGAAAGGTCGTAATATCATAGGGTATTATATAGAAGATGATGGATTGGAAACGGTGAAAAATCAGGGAAGACAGGACATCAAAAATCGTTGGCAGGAACTGGAAGACTATTGGATTGAGGCTATACATGACGGTGTAGATAGTAGATTTAATACGAGACAAGTCATAAATCCGTCGGAACATTTGTCATATCAAGTACAAAAGAAACCGTTTGAAATCTTTGAGGAAGATTTTATGAAGACAATGTTAGATTATGAGATGTTCCAAAGAGGTATAGACGTAAAAGAATTTAATGAGAAACTCCTGTCTAAAATATTATATGAGAGTAACATTATAGAAAAGGAAAACGAAATCAATATCTCTATAGAAAAGAAATCATAAGTTATGAGAAAAATAGACACATCAAATTGGAAGGCTTATATTATCGGCAACTTAATGGACAAACTTGAGTTGAAAGTTCTAAAAGAAGATTTCGACAAGAGAATTGATACTTCCTCCGAGAAGGATTCTGAGTTTACATTACCCTTAATTAACGCAAAAGACGGTAATAATGGGATTATGTATTATGGTAGAGAATCAGATTTTGAAAGCGAATCTATGTGCCTCGGTATTGTCCAAAATGGAGCTGTTGCGACAGGAAATGTATATGCTCAGATTCAAAAAACAGGAGTACTTTGGGATGCATATCTGGTGAAACCTAAAGCTAATATTAGCAGTTATACTCTTCTCTTCTTGTCAAAAGTACTACAAAAGACAATCAAAGAAAAATATAGTTATGACAATAAGGCTATTTGGGATAAAGTAAAGAAGGATATGATTCTGCTGCCGTCTTGTAAAGACGGAGAGCCAGATTGGGAATATATGGATTTGTATATGAGGGGTATAGAAAATCGTTCTAAATCTGTAGTCGATAATTTTTTGAAGATTTTCGGGGGGGGGTAACTTGCTGATTATCAATACATGGAAGCAATTTTTTATTAAGGATATTTTCGAAATATTTAAGCCTGCGGTTTACCATACGCGTAATGTGAAAGAAGATCCGAATGGAATCCCATATATTGTTAGAAGCAAATTCAATAATGGGATGAAATATAGAGTAGATAAACAAAGATTGTCTATATTGAATCCTGCGGGTGTAATCTCATTTGGAGCTGAGAATGCGTCGTTCTTTTACCAAGCAGAAGAATGGTGTTCAGGGAGGGATATATACTATATAGACACCCACCGTCTTTCTAAATACACCTGTCTGTTTCTCTTGATTTGTTTGCAGAAAATAACCTTAAGATATAGTTATAATAATGGGTTATTTCCCGATTTATTAAAACAAGAGGCAATTAGATTGCCCGTTACTAGCGAGGGGACACCTAATTGGACTTACATGGATACCTATATGAGAAACGCAGAATTTAAGGTAGACATGTTATTGAGGCATGCTAGAGACATGCGTTTGTTGGATTCAGAAATACATAATCCCCTCATATTTTAATATGGTTTGGTTCGGGCTTTAATATATGCCCGACTAAACCTAAACTTATATGGAAATACTCGAACTTATATGGAAATACTCAGCAAAAAGAAAGTTGGGCGTGAGTGATGATGTCCTCGTAGGTTACACGGGCATTGAGCGGAAACGATTTTCTAATTGTTCGAGGCGGTTAATCAGTGCATCAAACGACAACTTTTCCCCGTAAATCATAGAGGTTTTCATTGCTTCGTAGTCGAGGCGCATCTTGTCACGCAGTTTGCCTGTCGGACAGAATGCGATGGTTGACGGATGGTTAAGCTCGTAGTTTACACCGCCGACATGATAGAATCGTTGGCGATGGGCGATGATTTCCTGATATAATTCCATGTCGGAGAGCGCGGCTTCTGCAAAAGCGGTGTCCATCAGTCGCTCCAAATCATAAAGATGGCGGCTCATGCGGTCGGAGCGAGGTGAGCGGCGCTGATATTCCTCATTGAGCAGGAATGCTTTTTCAAGGAATGTGCGTGTCGGTGTTATGGTCGGTATTTCGGCAAACGTCTCATCGTCAATCTCCGGAAAAGCATTGCCAACGAGTGATGATATGCGCTTGACTTCAAACGGTTCTTTCATCGAGAGGCAGCTTATCTCAATCTTGACTACGGGACGCACATACGCATCGGAGTCAACTTTGACCGGATAGTGAATCTCTATTATTACCGGATCGCTGTCGTGGTCGATTGGCGAACCGTCTTTCTTTGTAGTTACCGGTAATACCTTACATTCGCCCAAACCGGATTCAACAAGTTTGGATTTCAATTCTTTTGCGAACTCATCAAGGATATAATCACGATTGACAATGCGGAGATTCTTCACCTGATTGTTAGTTGCTGCTTTTGCGCATTCCTTACCAAGTTCATTGAGATAGAAATCACGATAGAGGGCTATGTCGATGTCTTCCGAAAAGCGGTCAATCAGGTTCCAGCCTTTGCTGAGACTTGTTCCACCTTTGAAGAACATATACTTTGCCGGGGAAAGGGAGAACAGAACTTTCAAAATGGCAGTAACCCACCAGTCCTTTTCAACCGCACCCACGCTGATGTTCTTTTCCGTTGCTATGATATATGCCGACTGTTGACGGTCAGCATCCGAAGCATCAATCCATCTGCTCATTTCGTTTGATTTTATCCTTTGTTTCGATAACAATTTTTCTAATCCAGCGCGGAGCACGAGCTATATCCTCTTGCCATGTCTCTTCCTCCGGGTTTTCCTTCAATACGCCATAAACTACGTCAAGAGTATTATCATCAATATTATACTGCTTAATAGACTTTAGCGCAAGCACTAATATCGGCATAATCTTGCCCTTATAGGCAAATGTCGATGGCACACTATGTTTAAGCGTCAGAGTCCGTTTGCCAATCTTTATTTTGCGTGGAGTCCCTGATGTAAGATACACGGGATTCATTGGAACCTGTGTTGAAAAACCGAGGTAATTCTCGGCAGTCGCTCCGGTTGGCAACAGTTGCGCATCATCACGTTTTGCTATGGTCTGCGCTATTTCTCCTATTGTCGGAATAACGGGCCCAAATCGTGATTCTTTGGGCTTAACGTATATCCCTGTGGCAACTCTGACGAGCTTACCTTCATTGCATAGTTCCGACAATATGTTGGAGGCGTAGTGAGTATCAATAGGCAAAAAGCTATCCGGCAAGAAGATGGTGCCCTTCTTGCTGCGATTGACCTTTGATATAATTGTTTGTTTCATATCACCATGAGTAAAAAGGAAAATAAACGTTTAATTGTCCTTTCTCAGCAGCGCAAAGTTAGCATTTTATTTCCAATTACACAAAACATTACGTCTAATTAAATAGGATTCCACATCAGGCACAAATCATGGGTGTGATATACTATGTCAGTTTGGTTTAGTCCGGGTAATATATACCCGACCTAAACCAAACCAATATATAGATAGGGCTGGTGAAAAGAAAAATTTTTCTTTTGCATAGTTCTACTTTAGGCGTGATGCACGAGTTAGACGGTCTTCCTTTATGTAGCGGCTGAGTGAGGCTTCGGTGGTGTGGCCTGTGGCTGCACAGATTACATCTCGGTCATTACCTCGTAGTCGCATATTGGTAGCGAATGAGCGGCGCCCGGTGTGGCAGCTCACCATCTGCCATCGCTGGTATATGTCGGTTTTGCGACCGGCTCTGCCATTGCCTACATCGGCGGTGTATGCTTTTGTAACATATCCTGCTAACGTACTTTCAGGATTTGCCTCATATACAGCTTTCATTATTTCTTTCAGCGCATCATTGAACTTCTGGTTGCTGATTACACGTGGCATCGCCTTTCCGTCATCGTATAGGTCGAAGATTGCTTGAGTTTCGGGCAAAATCTTTACCACTGATACCTTATCTGTCTTTTTTGCTTTATATTGGATATATCGTTCCCCATCCTCTGTTACAGGAATGGAGTTGTAATTGAGTTGTTCGAGGTCGGAGTGTCTGGCTCCTGTCCAGCACATCAATATGAACTGATTGCGCACGGTTCTGAGGTGTTCGGTTGGCAACTCTTGTTTTGTTATCAGCTCAATCTCACTTTCAAGCAGAGCGATACTTTCTGACTCCTCTTTCAGCTTCTCACATCTAAGGAAATCTTCTGCCATACATTGTATGCGCATAGGCTGGTCGCGGATAACGGTCTTGATTACCTTGATATGGTCGCCGATAGTGTTGAGTTTCAATCCCTCGCCATAGGCAAAGCTGAGATAGTCAGAGTAAAACGACTTGTTGAGTTCGTCAAAGCGAATATCCGTGATATGCTTCTTCTTCATAAAGTCGCGGATATAGCGGCGCAGATGCTTGTAATGCTGTATTGTTTTTAGTCCGATTGGTTTGCCGTGCCAAGTTCGAGCCGGAGCAGCATCAATAAAGACATCAAGAGCCACAATGAAGGATTCTTCACGCTGACGGAGCATCGCTTCAAGTTCTTCTTTTTTGCGCCGCTGTTCAGCTTCACGTTCAGCTTTTCTTTTTTGTCTCGCTTCCTCTTGTGCTTTCCGTTGTGCCTCCTGAAACTCGCGTTGCTCTTTATGGGCGAATTCATCTATCACCTTATCAAGTTTCGTTCTCGAACCTTTAGGGTCGTTGATTATAGTATCAATCAGGGCCGACATCTCATCAAGCTTGTCGCAGAGTTCCTTCCCCGACCCTGCGCGAAAAGTATTCCAACGCCCCGGCGTAGATATTGCATCATTCCAAGTCTTGATATCAACCTCAATATGGGAGTTGAGCATCAGATTGGAATTGAAGCCGACGCGACGGGTATAAAGAGGCGCAACGCCGGTTTTCTTGGTGGTTCGTAGAACAAATTTGGTATATGCTGATTTAGCCATATTCGATAAGTGTTTATCTAATAACGGCAAAGGTATATGATATAGTTCAAAAGTTGATACAAAGTTGATACAAATGAAAGCGACTTTATGGCACTTTTTGCAACTTTCTGAAATTGTTAAAATATATAACCTTCTAATATTGCTATGATTAGAAAATTGGCGTTTCACGAAATATCACAAAAGTTGCCCTTCCAAGGCAACTCCTTAAAATTGCAGTTAGCTGATTATCAGTTAACTGCAATTTTCTTTTATGCATCTGCACAAAATCGGCAAACGAATCTCAGCATTCCGGTTGAACAGAATCCATACAGCAATTTCAGGACCTTCCGGCAGAACGGGGTCCTGTTCCTTTCCACACAGGTAAAACGATTTTTTCAAGGGGTGGACGACTCTATGCTGATTCAATCATAGTAACCGCTATTGGGGTTTCACAATATAAAAATACATTTACAAGCACACAATCGGATTTCCTCCACCGATTTTGCATTATTTAGTTTTGAAGTGCCAGAATTTGGCACTGGTGCCGCTTAACTTTGCAGACGGGAAGCGATAGTGCGTCCCCTTGTCACTCTAATTCCGCATTGACCATGGCTCTTCTTATTATGCTAATCGTATTGCCCGGATGGTTGTTTCAGGCTCTTAAAGATGGCGCCAACATAAAGTGATCCGGCAAATCCGTCGGCACTTCCGAATGCCACCCTCCGCAAACCACAAAATTCTCTGGACCTGACACGCAAAATCATATCTTTCGGAGAAACTCCAACAATATTCTGTATAACTGGAAAAGGCGCGTGTGTTTGACCCCTTGGGGCACGCGGGATTTGACCCCTCGGGCAAAATAAGATTGCCCCCTTAAAAGTCCTGGTACAACCGTCCGCGATGGCGTATTGAAACCTGTCGATATGGACTCTAACTTTGCCATTAAATTTTAAATATGGATCAGGAAACTCTATATCGCCAGGTTTTCACTTCATTCAAAAATCTCTGCGCCATAGGAGAACAGCCAAGCTCGTTCTCAAAATATTGCAGTGACCATGGGGTGAATCCCAACTTAATGCCCATTATTGTTAAAGGAGAATATCAGAATATACGTACGCTTCCCGGATATAGATTCCGCCGGGACATACACAGTGTAGGCACTCGTTACATGGAAATCTACGAGAACTTCAGGGAGCTTTGTGCGCAGGGTCGTCAACCGGGAACATTCAGGGATTATTGCGCCGGTTTCGGAGTGAACCGGGATCAGATGCATAGCTATCTGAGACGCAATCACCTAAAGGTTGCCGGTCTGCCCGGTTATGATGGGCCAGCCGGAGTCGGGGTGCCGCACTGCCGGGATATTCCCTTTGAGGAGATAATTTTTGAGGAATCAGGTTTCCTTCCGGCCGGCGACGGCAATGTGATAACGGTAAAGGTCGACGGTCATGTGACGGTCAGTTTTCCGGCTGATACTGATGTGGCTGTCATTGCAAGGTTCGTCAGAAAGATGGGAAAGGGGGTAGGCGATGTGGGGGCTTGAGCAGGGGCTGAGACTTTGGGTGTGCCAGCAGCCGGTGTCGATGCGCTACGGCATACGCGGTCTGACTCAGATGGTATGGTCGTGGAAGGGACATTCACCGGCATCGGGCGATGTGTATGTGTTTTTCTCGAAGGACCGAAAGACCATGAAGGCACTTAAATGGGACGGTGACGGATTTTTGATGTACACCAAAAGACTGTCGCAAGGCCGTTTCCGAGAGGTGATGAAAAAGGGCGATGACGGCGTCCGCAGGCTTCAGTGGGACGATTTCTATATGCTGATGAGGGGCCTCACGCCCGTGAAAGTGATGGTCGAGAATCGCTTCAGAATGGCCGCAAGATAGGATATAACAATTTATTAATCAGATAAATAGGTGGTGTGAAAAGTTGCATAAGTCGAATATTTTTCGTAACTTTACACCATGAAAAAGAACGAGTTGATAGAGTTTTTGCAGCGCCAAATCGAGTTCCTTCAAGGGCGACTCGACGAGGCGTTGGCTTCTGTCAACTCGCTTACTTTATCCAATGAAAAACTCCAGTCGACCAACGAGAAGCTGGTGGCGACAGTAGATGAGTTGCGTAAGCAGATAGCCTCATTGGAGGATGTCATAAAGGGGAAAGGCGTCGAACTGAGCAAAGAGAAAGCTGCTCGTCAGGCCGTGCAGCGTCTGCAAGGCTCGCCGTCGGAGCGTCAGACAAAACCGGCCGTGCCTACCACTTCCGAGGCTCAGGAACCGAAGCCTCAGAAGAAACGCACCAACAACGGTGCCAAGAGAAAGACACATCCCGAGTGCGAGGTGGAGACAGTTGTGGTGGAGCCGGACAGCCCGGACTTCAAGCCGGAGACAGCTAAGTTCATAGGAGAGTGTGATGTTGTGCGCTACGTCATGGAGCCCATGCGCTTCAGGAAAATCATCTACAAGGTGCGAAAATATGTGCAGGACGAGAAGATATACAAAGGTACGGCTCCCGCCACACCGCTGCTCAACTCGCAATACACCGCCTCCTTCATAGCCGGGCTCACTGAGTTACGATACCTTCATTGCATGCCCCTTGAGAACGCCGTAGAATACTTCCGTTCACACGGCTTTGACCTTGACAAAGGCACCGCACAGAAACTTATAATCAAGGTGAGGGTTCATCTTGAAAATCTATACAAGGCACTGGGTCAGGC
>OJMI01003062.1_pt1 | contig 13168 bp, 9 predicted proteins | sample 1597131 | NCBI WGS metagenome assembly OJMI01 (sample SAMEA2452116, study PRJEB22498) | human gut metagenome | reverse complement strand
TACCTGGTATGAGGTGTTTGTGTACAGCTTTTTTGACAGCGACGGGGACGGCATCGGGGATCTGAATGGTCTGACAGAAAAGTTAGATTATATCAATGACGGTGATCCGGCGACAGATACGGATCTTGGATGTAACGGAATCTGGCTGATGCCGGTCATGCCATCGACAACCTACCATAAATATGATGTGACGGATTACTGTGATATTGACCCGGAATACGGTACGATGGACGATTTTAAAAATCTGATCGCGGCATGTCATGAGAGGGGAATCAATGTCATTATCGATCTTGTCATGAACCATACTTCCTCCCAGCATGAATGGTTTAAAACGGCAGCAGATTACCTGAAAAACCTGCCGGAGGGAGCAGAGCCGGATGCGTCGGAGTGTCCTTATGTGGATTACTATAATTTTTCTAAGGAAATGCAGGGCGGTTACAGTAAGCTCGATGGTACAGACTGGTATTATGAGGCGCAGTTCTGGAGCGAGATGCCGGATTTAAACCTTGGCAGTCAGGCAGTCCGTGATGAATTTGACAAGATCGTAGACTTCTGGCTTGATCTGGGGGTGGACGGATTCCGCCTGGATGCGGCAAAAGAGTATTACAGCGGAAGTGTGGATAAAAATGTGGAAGTGTTGTCATGGTTTCATTCCATGGTAAAAGAGAAAAAAGAGGATGCCTATATCGTGGCGGAGGTCTGGACGGATCAGAATACCTACGCAAAATACTATGAGAGTGGTATTGACAGCTGTTTTGATTTTTCTTTTGCGGACAGCACCGGAACGATCACTTCCGTGCTTAAAAATGGTTCGGCATCTTCCTATGGAAAGGCGTTGGTAAATCTACAGGATAATCTTTCCCAGTACAGTGACAGCTATATCGATGCACCATTTTACACAAATCATGATATGGCACGAGGCGCAGGTTATTATTCTGGGGATGACAGTGAAAAACAGACAAAGATCGCGCAGACAATGAATCTGTTGATGTCTGGAAGTGCTTTTCTGTATTATGGAGAGGAACTGGGCATGAAGGGTTCCGGTAAGGATGAAAATAAGCGTGCACCGATGTATTGGAGCGAAGATAGCGCAGTCGATGGAATGTGCAAGGGACCTGCTGATATGGATACCATAAAAATGAAATACGGTGCGCTCGAAACACAGGAGGAAGATGGAAACTCTATTTACCAGTTTGTAAAACAGACGATAAAACTCCGCAATGAGTACCCGGAAATAGCCCGTGGAACAGTAAAGTTTGAGGAGAATATTTCAGATGACAAGGTATGTGTCATAAAGAAAACATATGGTGATTCGGAAATACTTCTGGTTTACAATCTTGCTCCGGAGAGTGCGGATGTAGATTTATCCGGAGTTACAGTTGGAGAAAAGAGCGGAAGTGAGCTTGAAATTGGTGGAGTGCTGCTGACGGGCACAGAAGAGGCAGTGCTCCAGGATGGAACACTGACAATGCCGGGATATTCGGTGGTGATAGTGAAATAATATGTCAGGCTGTGCCGGGCAGATTTAAGAAATTACGGACAGAGCAGGCAGTAATGTGCCTGCCAATCCAATTAGTAGTTCAGCAGGAAATCCGCAAATTTCGTATAGTAATCTTTCTGCTCGGAGCGGCTGAAAACACCAAAGTAGCAGCTGTCATAAATGCCATATTTCTGGATCCACCGATTATCGGTCAGTTCGATCGCACATGGATAGGACTCTGACTCGCCATCATCGGTGGAGTAGATCAGATGATCTTTATATTTTTCTAACACATCATCCGAAACATAGGTGCGCAGATCCATCAGCGCACCTTCTTCGGCATAATCGGTGTAAACACTTCCTGTACCGAAAAACAGATCCTCGCCGCCGGCACCGATCATCGTGGAAAGTACCATGTAGTCGTTGTAGTCCGTTGTTGCATTTGGATCATCGGAAAACTGCAGATTTGCAGAAACGTCGATTGGCTGCTGTTTTTTATCATAACCGGCAGCATCAGAAAATTCGTCAAACGCAGCCTCGGCATTTTCACTGGTTGTCTGGACATTGATCATGATGACGCTGAGTACCGGCTTGCGGTAAGTAATAAAATGATATCCCAGACCAATCACGATCGCAGCAATGACACCTCCAAATAAAATATGCAGTTTGTAATAGTCCCAGATATACTGAACTTTTGCTTTGTTCGAAAGTGCCTTAAAATCTGTCTTTTTTTCCATGGTATTTCTCCAATTCTAAATATTTGTCATGTATTTTTGCCATTTACTCCACCGGTATCATTCTACTAGCATAACATACTTAAAAAAATGAAAAAAGTGCCAATTCATGAAGTTTTTCTAAAAATTGTTATTGTTTATACTGCATGCGCAAATGATAACTAAAAATTTTCTGTACTCTGGTCGGATCCAGAAAGAGAAAGTAAGAGGAGCAGGAAACATTCTGGGAAAAACTGATTGGACTGTTCCGGCAAAAACTGAAAAATTAAATTAATTATTAAAGAAGGTCTATGATTTTCAGGACCTTGTTTTTTTTGTCGATATTACAGTATTTTAATTTATTCATGATTTCTTCATCCAGGGATTTTTCTTTTTCAGGATCATGTTTGTAGGTATATTCTGCAGAAATGAAATAATCGACGCTGCATTGCAGGAGATTGGCGATTTTGATCAGTGTAGTGAGTGAAGGATTCGCTCTGCCACATTCGATATTCGAGATATGGCTTGGATTTACGTCGAGTGCATTTGCAATAGATTCCTGGGTAATCCCCAGTGATTTTCGTCGTTCTTTAATTTTCAGTCCGATTGCTTTGAAATCGAGATCATTCATCGAAATATTACCTCTTATATAATATGTGTTAATTTTAATGTACTATTCATGGTAGATGAATGAGGTAAAACAAAATAACATTAGCTATGACTAAAGTATTAGATGAAAAGTGACGATATAAGAAATAAAATAAGATACGGGTGAAGGAGTGTGAACAAGAAAATTTCAAAGAGATGAAAGGATAGTTCGGGAATGAAACGGTGGAGGTACGGAGTATGAAGAAAAAAATGAATCGAATAGGGCGATTTCTAAGTGTATTTTTTGTTGCATTATTTTTTGTAAGTCTGACTACAGTTAATGCAACGCAGGTTCGAACTGGTTATTATAACAGATCATATACATTAGGGAACAATCAGGCTGATAATATTGTGGCGGTGGCACAGGCGCAGATGGGTAAAACAAAAGCGCAACTTAATTATACGGAAGCATGGTGTGCAGATTTTGTATCGGACTGCGCGAGCCTGGCGGGTATTAGTAATATCATTCCAGGCAATGGATATTGTCAGACGCTATATAACAATATCAAAAATAAAGGTGGACAGGATGTTTCGTCACCTCAAAAGGGAGATATTGTTTTTTACTATTGCAAGAGTTGTTCGGTGCATTGGTGTCATGTTGGAATTATGATCAATTCTTCCCAGTCGGTAGAAGGAAACTATAATGGAAAGGTTTCTTTAGTTAATGGTATTTACAAAGATGGAAATGGACATTCACTTGCAAATGGACATATTACACGAAGATTTATACGTCCAGCGTATGTATCAGCAAAACCATTCCATATAAATATTGATTCGCCAAAGGCAGGCGCAAGTACAACATCTGGAATTACGGCAGAGGGATGGGCAATTTATGGAAATGGAGTAACAAATGTAACTTGTAATATTAATGGAAACACATATAACTGTTCCAGAAAATCCCGTCCGGATGTTGCAGAGAGAAATCCGGGATACCCGACCGGAAATGAAGGATTTTCCTATTATATTCCTGAATATCTCATGCATCCGGGAACGAATCAGCTTACGTTTACCGCGTATAATGGAAATACTGTGTTGGGATCGTCAACACGTACATTTCAATATAATATGACGGCATCAAAAACTCTGTCAGATGGTTTATATACCATAGTGTCAGCGGTGAATAATAACAGCGTTTTTGATATTGAATGGGCATCCATGGTGGATGAAGGAAATCTGGTTATTTCAAACCGCAATGGCGGAAACAGCCAGAAGTTTGATGTCACTTATCTTGGAAACGGATATTATAAAATAGAGGCACATCATTCGAAAAAAGCACTGGATGTTTATAATGCGAGCACAGAGCGGCTGGCGAATGTGCAGCAGTGTGGTTATCATGGAGGAATGAACCAGAAATGGATACTGCGAAGTGCGGGTGACGGCTATTATTATATTATTTCTGCAAATAATGGAATGTATATGGATCTTCCAAATGCAGATATATCGCCTGGAAACAGTATATGGATGAACTGGGGAAATGGTTCACCGGCAGAAAAATGGAAATTTGAATCGACCACAGAGAAAAGAGAGGAATATAACTTTACATATATTAACTGTGATGGATCAAGAACTTATTTATGTGGTCCTGGATCGACCATTAGAATCAGGGCAGACCAGATAAAAAATGGAAAACGGTTTAAAAAGTTCCAGGTAAAATCTGGAAATGTAAAAATTGATAATGAATATAGCACATCAATTACGGTTACCATGCCGGAATCAGATCTGATTATTGAGGCTGTATATGAAACGATTCCGACATATAAAGTGACATTTAATTCCAACGGGGGAACTGTATCAGGAACCGGTACAAAAACAGTGACATCCGGGGAAAAATATGGAACTCTGCCGACAGCCACAAAGAGCGGTTATACATTTGATGGCTGGTACACATCAGGAAGCGGTGGAACAAGGATAACGGAAAACACAACGGTTTCACTGGCAGGAAATCAGACCTTATATGCGCACTGGACAGAAAAAACATATACAGTGACATTTAATGCCAATGGAGGAAATCTATCAGGAAACAGTTATATAACAGTAAAAACGGGAAGTAGATATGGAACTCTGCCGACAGCCACAAGAAATAGTTACACATTTGATGGCTGGTATACATCAGAAAATGGCGGAACAAAGATAACAGAAAATACAACGGTTTCACTGACAGGAAATCAGACCTTATATGCACACTGGATAGCAGTAAAGAAATACGGTGTGACAATTTACAATGGAACCGGAAATAAAACGGAAATGTATCCCGCTGGAACATCTGTCAGAGTGAAAGCAGACAGCCTGGAAAATGGAATGGAGTTTTCAAAATGGGTCGTTTTATCAGGAAATATAAAACTGGAAAATGAGTCTGACATAGAAACATCGTTCACGATGCCGGAAAGAAGTGTAGTAATTCAGGCGGTTTATGAGAAGTCACAGGCAGATACGGATGCAGGAACAGACACAGATACGGATACAGGAACAGACACAGACGCGGGAAAAGATGCAGATACAGGGAAGACGGATACACCTGAAGCTGATACAGAACAGGACGATGAAGATGATGAGGAAGATGAATCAGATCTTTGGACTGAATTTATTTCCGGTAAAATCCGTTATGAGGTAATGGATGGAAAAGAAGCTGCTGTAGTCGGTCTGAAAACAAAGCAGGTAACGAAAGTGAAGATACCGTCTACCGTTTCTTACGATGGCAGGATATATAAGGTAACAGAAATATCTGATTATGCATTTAAGAAAAGCAGTGTTACGGAAGTAGTGATTGCTGACTCCGTAAAAGAGATTGGTACATCTGCATTTCTTGGCTGTAAAAAGCTTGTAAAAGTTACGATCGGAGCAAACACAACAAAAATCGGTACGAAAGCATTCAAGGACTGCGGCAAATTGAAAAACATTATTGTCAGGTCTAAAAAGTTAAAGAGGATCGGCAAAAATGCATTTTCCGGAATCAGAAAAAATGCACAGATCAAAGTGCCGGCAGCACAGTATAAGAAGTACAAAAAGCTCTTTAAGGGAAAAGGGCAGGGAAAGAAAGTTGTACTGAAAAAATATAGTGGAAAGTAAAACTGTAGTACAGGAAGTCCTGCCGGTCTGTGAAAAATGATTTGCAGACCGACAGGGCATGTTTAGAAAAAGAGAAAGGAATGCTAGTTATGAAAAAACTTTGCAGAAACGGAATTATTTTATTACTGGCTGGGATGATGATGCTTTGTATCATACCGGCACAGCCTGTCATGGCACAGGAGAAAGCGTATATATACATGGATACCCTGAAGCCTGTAAAAAGCGGACAGTATACAGGAAATGAGGGAGACAGTTTTGTATATACGATTGGGCAGCATCAATATACAAGGGGAAATACAGACATTTATGGAAATTCATATACGCATGGAATTGAAGCGTGGATAGCCAGATGGAATTACACACCGGAAATCAGCTGGGCATACAGTACTTACAATATTGGAAATAAATATAAAAAACTGGAGGCAAAACTGGTCTTGATAGACAGCTATAACACGACAAATTTTGACACTACATTGTATTTTTACGGGGATGGAAAATTATTGAAAAAATATCGTATGACCCCGTCAAAAATACCATTTAAAATTTCTGTTAATGTGGCAGGAGTAAAAAAACTCAAAATATATGTAAAAGATAACAAGGCTGTGAGCGGGGGAACATCATTTGGAATTGTAAACTGTAAATTATATAAATCACAGGCACCAAAGAAACCGATGATAACTAATATAAATAAAAAGAAAGGTGTTATTGCCGGAACGACCAGTAAAAATGTAACAGTATATGCCAATATAGGGACAACTACATATTCTGCAAAATCGGATAAGAATGGGAAGTTTAAAATAAAAACGCAGAAGATAAAAAATGGTACACAGATACGGCTTTATGCAAAAAATAAATACAAGCAGAAAAGTAAGGTAAATACGGTGGTTGTGTATTGAAAATTATTTTAGCAACAAAATAGAGCAGGAAAGGAAGGAATAAAGGGATGAAAAAAAACATTAAAAAAATTATTTTTATGCATTATGGTTTTTTGTCTGTTTATGCAGATGAACATGGTTGAAACACAGGCAGCCACAAAAGTTGGGAATACGAAAATAACATCCATCACACAGACTGGGAAAAAGTCTGTTAAAGTAGCTTTTAAAAAGGTATCTGGAGCTAAAGGATATACATTACAGTACAGGACTGCCGGTGGTTCATGGAAAACAAAGAATGTAACAAAAAATAAATTGACAATCTCAAAGTTAAGTACAGGAAAGACCTATCAGTTTAGAGTGCGGGCATATAAAAATGTCAATGGAAAAAAGAAATATGGAAAATATTCCGGAGTGAAAAAAATCACTGTGCGTGATTATGTTTATCTGGTCGATACATATGAACCATATAACAGTTATAATTATGAAGCCTATACAAATGGGAACTATTTTAAGATGGGCGGAAAAGAACAAAAGAAGAGTTTTACACTTGGGCAGGATTCATCTTGGGATGAAAAATTTGCAAACTTTAATATAGAAGGAAAATACAATAAATTGACTTTTAAGGTTGGTAAGATGGATGGAGCAGGTAATCATGGTGATTTCGACGTAAAGATATATTCTGAGGGGCAGTTGGTATAAACTGTTTCGGTAGGTATTTATGATTTGCCTAAAACTGTAGATATTTCGTTGAAAAATACAAGGCGTTTAACGATTGAAGTGCCAGCAGATGCCGGGACTATTGTTGGATTTTCAGATGTGAAATTGTATTATCGTTAAAATGTTGGAGTTAGAAAAGGAGAAAATTATCTATGAGCAAAAAAATTAAAAAAAATTTACTGTTAATGTTTTTATGTGTAATTGTAATTCTGGGATTCAGAAGTAGTACGGTACAGGCTGCGATGGCAGATGAGGCAGAAGATTACGAACTGGGTGAAAGTTATACGGGGAAGCTGACATCTGGCACTTTTTATACAGAAACGAGATATTATAGATTTCAGATTACAGAAAAATCACATGTGGTATTATATGCGGCAATGGATAAAGAACCATATTATAGCTGTGATATGGATATTTATAATACGGCAGGGAAGATATTGTTGAAGAATAATGATATACCATATAAACAAAATGCTGTAACGGGGTTATATAAAGGGCAACAATCCAGAACATTACCTAAAGGCATCTATTATTTAAAGGTTGAGGGATATAGAGATGTTACATATACCTTCCGTATTGAAGCAGAAAAACAGATCAAACTCTCCAAAGGCACATTAAAATCTTTAAAAAGCACCAAAAAAGGTCAGATGACTGTGAAGTGTGCAACTGCAAAAAATGCCATTGGTTACAGGATACAATATTCTACAGATTATAAATTCAAAAAAGGTATCAAAACAGTGTATTCAGCAGGCACAACCAGGACAATAAAAGGGCTGAAAAAGGGAAAACGATATTATGTGAAAGTTTGTCCATACACAGTATATGATGATGGTACGAGGGTATTTGGACAGAATTCGTATGTGAAAACGGTTGTGGTAAAAAAGAAATAACGGATTCAAGATGGGGTGTTCAAATGAACACTTCTTTGAACACCTCAAATGGTACAATTGTTAAAATTGTATCATTTTTATTATAGAATTTTATGTGTCTGTTCAGAAACTCTTCGGGTTCACTAAGCATTTGTTGTGCAAAACAGATAATCGAAAGTATAGGTGTTCTATCCGTTACAATAGAGAAATATAAAATCTTGCGGAAAAAAATGAAGAGGAGATGACTTATGTATAATATTGGAAAGATGAAAAAGTCTGCAAAAAAGAAGCTGTTAATTATTAGTCTGGTATTTACATTATGCTTTTCGGCATGTGGGACGGATAAGGTTGTTGAGACAGAAGCAGAAAAAATAGTTGAAGCAGTTACTAATAAGGATATGAAAGCTGTCGAAACCATAATTTTAGGAACTGGAAATTTTGTAACAGACGAAAAATTGGCGGATTTCTTTGAAGATTCTGAAAATGCCAGTAATGGCATTATTACTAAGATTGTGGAGCAGGATTCTATCAAAATAAAAGAGATAACCAAAGAGTATATTGCGTATGAAATTACTGCACCGGAACTTATGAATATATTTGAAGATGTTATGAAAGAAGAAAATTTGACGGAAGAAAGTTTCGAAGAATATATATACAACTATATTGCAGCAGCAGAGAAAACAAAGTGTGAAGTTAAAGTGCCGTATAACTATGAAGAGGGTATATTTACAGCAGACTATTCAACACAGGAATTTATGAATGGAATAACAGGAAATTTAATAACGGCATATCAGAAATTGATGAAGCAGATGATTCGGGAAAATAGTGAGGAGGATGTTAAATGAGAAAAATCATAAGTTTAGTATTATGTATTGCTATGTTAATATCGTCTTCGAATATCGTTTTGGCGGATGAAAGCACAGAAGAAGCATATCATACCGTGCCGGTTGAATTTTCCGATAATATTGGTAATGCGGAAACGTTACAGGTTATGATAAAAAATGATAATGTCTATGCAAATGCAGAAGAACTTGGGACAAGGCTTGGATATGAAGTTGGAATGTCTGAGGAATATGTTTCTATTTATAATCGGGATGCGGATGAAAATGTACCATATGGTCTGACAGTATTTTATTATGACAGTACAAAGGCTGGACATATGCTATTTACGCAAATGGCTGATTCTTATGAAGCACCGTTTGAAACCATAAAAAATGAAAATGGTGTGTGGATTCCATTAGAATATTCGCTGTTGTTATTAAATAGTAGTATGTTGGTTGTGGATAACACGATTTTAATTGATATGCCAAGTAAAAATATCATTGATATTTATATGGATGTTTTAAAAAATAATCAAACGTATTTATTTGATTGGCAGGATGACATAGGTATTTCGGAAAAAAATGAAGATACTATGGGGAAGGCTTCTTTTGTTGTAACTATGTTTAATGGGCTGCTGAATATGGACGGGGAATCATGGGTACAGTCGATACAAAATTTTGCGTTAGACAGTTCTGCATATGATTCGAAATATAGTGAAGAACTGGCAATGTTATTTTGTACATATTCAGATGATGAATTACAACAAGAAGTAAAAGCAATGAACAAGTTAATGTCTCATTTTGACGGTAAAGGGGCATTAGGAAAAGCAATCAATGCAATTGATAAGCAATTAGATGAAAATATTGACAATTTGTTAAAGACAAGTAATCATTTGAAATCTCAGATAGACGTAGATAATAATGCAAGTATAGCTGCTTATAATAAATCTTATCAGGCATTAGAAAATGCATGTGACAAAGCAAAATTCTTTTCTGATGCGACAGAATTATATACAAAAGTGGGAAAAGGAGTAGCAGAAGCAACCAGTTTTCTTGATAAATTTTATAAAGTTGCAGAAGTAGTTGGATTTGCAGATGAGTTTCAGAATCAAGATAAGTATGCAGTAAATGCATTAAGTAAATTTGTTGTAAACACAGATTCTCAGAGTGTTATGTCAAATGCGATGAAAAATGGAATTGTCAATTATGTAGGCACTTTAAAGACCGATATTGCAACATATTCAGCGTTGAGATATTTAAAAGAAAATTATGATGATTTAATTTTTGAGGCGGCAGATCTGACAGCTTCTTTTGGCTTAACAGCAAATTTAATGTTAATAGGATGGAGTGTTATGTCTGCGAACATACCATTTTATAAAGAAGGACTGAGCAATACAGATAGTTTTATGCTTTCCATGTATGCAAGTATATTTCAGGCAGATTCATTTACATCATATCAGACATTAAGAAATTCAATATTTAGTGATGTGAATAATATTACTCCGGAAAATTTATATAAAATAAGTCAATATTGTTATACATATCTGAAATTCTGTTATATAACAAGAGATGCGGCATTAGGTGCATTGAGCGAAGGAACAAAGACGGCAGTACCAGATTTGATTGAATATCAAAATAATATCAACGAAGAAATTGCAGGATATTTGGTGCAGTTGAAAAATGCTGATAAAACAAATGAAAGTAAATGTTATGGATTTTTGCCGGAAGATAATGCAGAATATTTAGAACAGTATGAAGGTGAAAAGGTATTTCCTATAACAGAAACAAAATCTATGGAAGATTCCTATAATGAAATTCTTGAAAGATATAAAGAGGCTTGTACTGTTGAAGACAATGAATGGCTAGATAATTTAGAATTATATAATTCTAAATATAGTGATTTGCATACAGCAATTTTGAAATATTATCATGAATTACAATGTACGTTGTTATATACATATTATGATATTGATAATAATGGAATACCTGAATTGTTATTAGCAAGTGGTGGTAGCGAAGTCGTATGTTTTGATATTTATATATATAACGGAAAATCTGCTGTAAAACTATTTGAGAGTGGGCAGTCACTTTATACTTCGTATGAAATTTATACAAATGGAATTATTGCGCAATACCAAGATGATGTTTCATATTATGAAATTGATAACATAAATTATAAAGTCAATAAAATAGAATCTGTTGATGTTATGGAATTATTAAATTATCAATGGGTTGATGGCAACTGGATAATTTTGGCAGAAAATGTTGCACCTGCTACAGGTGAAAATAGTACGCAGACTGCTGTTGATTATACGGAACTTAGTAATGAAGTATTACAAAAGCTGGGGACTATATACGAAAATGAAGGGACAGTATATCAGACATCATTAACAGATAATGTTTTAACAGCTAGAGTAGGTGCATATTCCGAGGATCCAAATATTTCAAGTCTTTTATACACTTTACAAGTTGATTTGATAACGAAAGAAGTAAAAGAAACCAATACTTATACTTTAGAAGAAAAAGTTTATACATTAGAATAGAAAAAGGTAACCTATTTATGCTTTCTAAAAAAGGATTTTGTATCATACGAAGGAGGATAAGATATTATTATGAAAAAAAGAAAATTTGCATCGTTATATATGTTAATGGCAATGACAATTTCTGCCTGTGGGAATCAAACAACGCAGGCAGATCTGGCTGAGCTGCAGGAGAATGATGCGATAACTGCTGATACAGAAGGGCAGACAGAGTATGAAGAAGCTGCAGCAGAAGAGGAAGAGAGTTCTGAGGATAATTCTTTCGTCGAAGTATCCAATAGCGAAAATAATATAGTTGAGATCACAGATTATATAGGAAATTTTGAAAAGGTTGTTGAAATCATGGATATGGAATACGACAACGAAGCTGCGACGGGAAGTAATAATTATTGTATCGACAACTTTAAACTAAGCTGGGATGATTATGGCTATTATGCTGTTTCAAATCAGGGAAATGAGAAGGTGGCTTTATATGGGGTACGTATTGGGGATAATAGAGCAGCTGTATTGTCCAAGATTCAGGAATATGGTTATACATATCAAAGTGAGTCAGAAGATTCAGACGCAATTTATTTGTTACAGGATGGAAAAATAATATACATAGAAATATTTTATAATGGTGAACAAGTTACTGCCTGGTATGTTAATAATTATGAAGAAGGAGAGATAGAAGATATAAAAAATATATTAGAGTTGAAAGAACAATATAATATAAAAACTTCAGAGGCTTGGAAATCAACATATATTGATTTTGTTTTTGAAAAGTATATGAACGATGATTTTTTGCTTGATGAACCTTTACAAAAATATAAATTAGTAAATGTGAATGGAGATAATATTCCGGAACTATATATTAATTTTGGCTCTACAGCGGGTGGAGATATGTTGTGTAGCTACTTCGATAATTCAGTGATTTATCAGCCTATGTGGAATTATGGCTTTTCATATATAGAGGGTGAAAATTTATTTTTGGATTCTGGCGGGCATATGGATGAGTATTATGATATCGTTTACAGCATAGAAGATGGTTCTTTTGTTGTAGAAGCGAAAGGAGAGTGTGGTGCAGAAGATAATGCTAATATTCAATTTGATGCGGAAGGTTTTCCAATTTATAACTATTATTGGAATGGAAATCAAGTATCGGGTGAAGCTGAATATGAAGAATTACTTAATAAAGCGTTTGATAAAGGACGAGCAAAAAAGCCGTTTGAAAATGATGATATTTATGATTATCAAGAAATAGTGAATCAGATTATACAATATTAAGGTTTGCTTAGATTTTATTTAAACTATATTTTGCAATAATAACGTAAATGCAGGACATTGGTTTAGATTCAATATGAAAAGTCCGGGTTTTATTAGAAACTCGGACTTAAATCATTGCAACAAAAAAGCGGGTGATGGGAATCGAACCCACGTATCCAGCTTGGAAGGCTGGT
>OJMI01003038.1_pt1 | contig 13282 bp, 9 predicted proteins | sample 1597131 | NCBI WGS metagenome assembly OJMI01 (sample SAMEA2452116, study PRJEB22498) | human gut metagenome | reverse complement strand
GACGCCAACGAGGACGCGCAGTTCGTGTTCACCAATACCATCAAGCCCTCGTTGCAGATCATTAAGACCAGCTCGGACGGGAGCCGCCTGAAAAATGTACATTTCCGTATCGCCAAAATCGAGGACGGAACACATTATCTTGACCGCACCACCAACGAGCAGGGCGAGATTCTGATTGCTGATTTGGAGCCCGGCGTGTACTCCGTGCGGGAAACCGCTACGGATTCCTCGCATATCCTCGACCTGCGGGAGTATCACATGGAGCTGTTCGCAGGCCGAACCAGCACCCTGACCATTGAAAACCAGAAACGCCCCAACCTGACCGTCTACAAGCACGACGCCGACACTGGTGAGCCGATTGCCAACACCGTGTTTGAAGTCCGTGCCGCAGACGGCCACAGTGTCGATCAGATCAAGACAGACGGTGAGGGCAAGGCGGAGCTGAAAAATTTACTCCCCGGCGTGTACGAAATCTCGGAAAAGTCCGTGCCGTCCCCGTATCTGCTGGACGCGCCCTCTCAGCTTGCCACCCTCTACCCTAACCGAGATCACACCGTTTATTTTGAAAACCATCAGAAGCCCGCACTGACCGTTAAAAAGGTGGACAGCGTGACGGGAGATCCCTTGCAGGGTGCGAAATTCCATGTTACCTACGCCAGCAACAATACCGGCAGCGGCGAGATCAATGACCTTGGCACTTTCTATACCGACGAAAGCGGCCAGTTCCAGCTCACCGGTCTGCGGGACGGCTGGTACAAGGTAACGGAGCAGGAGCCGCCCACGGGGTACGCCATCAAGGAGGCCACGCAGGAGGTCTACATCAAGTCCGGCACCGGTAAAGTGCTGACCTTTGAAAACATTCCGCTTTCTGCCCTCGTCGTGTGGAAGTATGATAGCGTGACGGGCGCAGCGGTGCAGGGCGCTGTGTTTCAGGTGAAGTATCTGACCGGAACCTCCGGCACAGGCGGTACGGTCATCGGCACCTACAAGACTTCCGCCAATGGCAGCTTCACCGTGACGGGGCTGAAAGAAGGTACTTACATCGTCGAGGAGCTTGCCAGTGACAGCGGCCATATGATCGACTCCGCACCGCAGACGGCGTATATCAGCGGCAAGCAGCAGGATGTGGTGCAGCTCTATTTCGGCAACAGCCCCAAGGGCAGCCTGCTCGTCAAGAAGATCGACAGCGCGACACACGCGCCGCTCTCCGATGTAGAATTTTTTGTGACCACTGCGGACGGAACGGTGGTGGGCGACGCCAACGGCAAATTCGTGACGGACAGCGCAGGCAGCTTCACAATCAGCAATATCAACCCCGGCACAACGCTGGTGGTAAAAGAAACCCGCGCCAAGAGCGGCTATGTACTGGACGATACGCCGCAGACGGCCACCATCAAAGCGGGCCAGACGGTGACGCTGGAGTTCCGCAACGCGCCGAAAGGCTCGCTCATCATTGTAAAGAAGGACGCTGTGACCGGCAAGGCACTGAAAGGCGTGACTTTTACCGTCACTACTTCCTCCGGACAGTTCGTCGCGGACGCTGAGGGACAGATCAGCTCCAACGGACTCTATTACACCGATGAGAACGGTAAAATCATTCTCTCTGGGCTGGCTCCCGATACCTATGTGGTAACGGAAACCGCAACGATCCCCGGCTATGTACTGGACAGCACCCCGCAGACCGTGGTGGTCAACACCAACGACACGCAGACGCTCACCTTTACCAACAAACCCATCGGTGGGCTTATCCTCATCAAGAGCGATGAGGACAGCGGCAAGCGCATCTCCGGCGTTCAGTTTGAGGTGCGTAAGATGAACGACGAGATTATTGGCAGCTACACTACGGACAATAATGGTGTGATCCAGCTTCCTGAACTGGAAAGCGGCTGGTACACCGTGACGGAGCTGAAAGCCGCGTCCGGCTACCTGTTGGATACCACGCCCCACCGCATTGAGGTCAAGGACGGGCAGACGGCCACGCTGGAGATCACCAATCACAAGTCCTCCCGCATTTTGCTCCACAAGGTGGACAAGGCCACCGGCAAGGGCATCTATGGCGCGGTGTTCCTGCTGTACGACAGCAGTCACAATCCTATTGGGGAATATGTGACCGATCAGGACGGCTACATCTACGCCGATGAGGGACTGGCCGATGGCCGCTATTATCTGCGTGAGATCAAAGCCGCCCCCGGTTATGTGCTTGATCCTGAACTGAAAACGATCTATGTCCGTTACGGCTCCACCACAGAAATCGAGTGGAGCAATACTGCGGAGTGCGGTCAGATCCAGATCATCAAAAAATCTGCGAACGACAATCCTATCAATGGTCTGCCTGCCGGGACGCTGCTGGAGGGCGCAGTGTTTGAGATCTACGACAAAGCGGGTAACGTGGTGGACACCATCAAGTCCGACCGCAACGGACGCGCCGTTTCCAAGACGCTGCCGTTGTCCCGCTATACCGTCCGCGAGATCAAAGCGCCTGCGAATTACTCCATCAACCCCACAGTGATGACCGCCTATCTGGAATTCAACGGTCAGATCGTCACCTTTGAAGTGCAGAATACCAGCGTTTCCACCGGCGTATCCATTAAGAAAACCGGCCCTGTGCAGGCTGTCCCCGGTCAGCCCATCCGTTATGTGTTCTCGCAGATCAAGAACAGCTCCACCGTTGCCCTCGACTCCTTCTATTGGCGCGATCAGCTTCCCGCGCAGGTGACGCTGAGCAAAATCGTCACCGGCAGCTACAATCAGCCGCTTTCCTACAAGGTGGTCTATAAGACCAACCTCTCCGGGGACTACCGCACTTTGGCGGACAACCTGAGTACAAGCAAGGTTTACGTATTGGACGCCCGCCCCGCTGTCCTCGGCCTTGCCGCCAATGAGCGTGTTACCGAAGTCATGTTCGTATTCGGAAATGTAAAGGCGGGCTTTGCACAGGTAGAAACGCCGTATATCTACGCCGCCGCCCGCAGCGGTCTTGCCAATAATTCCAGCATCGTGAATGTAGCGGATGTAGGCGGTCTTTACAATGGGCAGTGGATTCAGGCAGTGTCCCGCTGGCTCACTACCGTCTACACCAAAACAACGGTGAAGCTGCCCAAGACGGGGTACTAAGCCTTGCGGCAGAATGACTTTCGCAGCGCCGCCCCTGTGTGGGCGGCGCTTTCCCCGTTGGTCCTCTGGCTGGCGGCAATCGCCGCCTATGCCTACGAGGACGGTATGAACCTCTTTCAATGGATGGGGCGTTTCAGCCAAGTGCTGGAGCGCCCCTTTTCCATTGGCTGGACTGCGCATACACCAAAATTTATGCTGGTGAGCCTGATCATCTATGCGTTCGGTATCGCCCTTTACTATTCCGGCAGAGAAAACCGCAGACCGGGCGAGGAGTACGGCAGCGCCAAATGGGGCGACCCCAAGGCGCTGTGTCAGAAGTATATGGATCATCAGCACAAAGAGGCTAACATTATTCTGACCCAGCGCGTCCGGCTGGGGATGGACGGCTACAAGACACAGCGCAACATGAACATCCTGGTCATTGGCGGCTCCGGCAGCGGCAAGACCCGCTACTTTTGTAAACCGGGCCTATATTCGGCGAATTGCTCCTATTTGGTCACCGATCCCAAAGGGGAACTGCTGAAGGCAGCGGGGGGCCTGCTTCTGTCTCTCGGCTATGAAGTGCGGGTATTCAATCTCATCGACCCCGAACAGTCCGACTGCTACAATCCCTTCGTCTATGTGCGGGAGGAAAAGGATGTGCTGTCCCTCATCGACAACCTTATCAAAAACACTACGCCCCGTAACGCCTCCAGCAACGACCCCTTCTGGGAAAAGGCTGAGGTTGCGCTGGATTCCGCACTCATGCTCTACCTCATCCACGAAGCGCCACAGGATGAGCAGAACTTTGAGACCATGCTCTACATGATGAACTTTGCCGACGTGCGGGAGGAGGACGAGCAGTACCGCAGTCCTCTGGATATGCTGTTCCGGGCCTTAGAGGAGGAGCAGCCCGCCCATGTTGCCGTGAAGCAATATAAGGTTTTCAAGCAAGCGGCCGGCAAGACCGCAAAATCCATTCTTGTGACGGCTGCCGTCCGGCTGGCGGCTTTCAATATTCCGCAGTACGCCGCCATGACCTCAATGGACGAGATGGACTTCGGCAGTCTCGGCGAGCGCAAGCGCGCCATCTTCTGCGTCATCCCCGTCAACGACAGCAGCATGAACTACCTTGTTGGTATGCTCTATACCCAATGCTTTCAGGAGCTTTACCGCCGCGCGGATCTGAAATACAACGGGCGGCTGCCTGTTCCCGTGCGGGTGCTTCAGGACGAATGGGCCAATGTCGCGCAGCCGGAGAGCTACCCGAAAATTCTGGCTACCTGCCGCAGCTACAACATCGGGCTGAATATCATCGTGCAGAATGTGCAGCAGATCAAGGCACTGTATGAAAAGGAACACGAAAGCATCATCGGCAACTGTGATACGCTGCTGTTCCTTGGCGGCGGCAACGAGCCGGCCTCACTGGAGTTTATCGTAAAGCTGCTGGGCAGGGAGACGCTGGCCACCCGCACACGGGGACTGACAAAGGGTAGAAACGGCTCCAGCACCACGAATTATCAGCAGACGGGCCGCGACCTCATGACCGTTGATGAAGTCCGCAAATTGGACACCAATAAAGCGATTTTATTCATCCGCGGCGAGGACCCGGTGATCGACCGGAAATATAACCTCAAGCGCCATCCCAACATCAAATTGACCTTGGACGGCAAGGCAAAGCCATACATCCACAAGCCGCAGAGCGCGCCGGATTACGCACTGCCTGACCTGCCCTATGCGTTCAAATCACTGGACGATTACGAATTTATTGACACGGAGGATACAGAACATGAATCTGAACAAGAAGAACCTTTGGAAACCGATGGAGCCGAATAAGGTGAAGCGGCGTTATTGGACGGCGGCTGGGGCTGCTGCCCTCTGCCTTTGCTGCGTTACGCCCGCGATGGCGGCGGGCGGCGATCCGCTGGATATTGTCAATAACCTTTCTGATTTTATCTTCAGCATCATCAAGGCGCTGGGCGTTATTATTCTCGGCTGGGGCATCGTGCAGGTGGGTATGTCGATCCAGTCCCATGATGCCAGCCAGAGAACGCAGGGCTTTCTTTGCCTCTTTGGTGGCTTAATGATCGCCTTTGCGAAGGAAATTCTGACCGCCATCGGTGCGATCTAATGAAAAGAGCCGGGAGATACTGCCTTGCGGCGGATCTTCCGGCTCCCTTGCGGGAGGTGATTTTCATTTGGATAACAACTGGATCGTAGAAAACCTGACCAACGCCTTTGGCGTTTGGAATAGTAAAATGACGGAAATGTGGTCGCTGCTGACGGAATCGCCCCAGACCTTCAAGGGTGGCACCATCTGGCAGACCATTGTGACCATCAACGGCGGAATGCAGGCCATCGGCTACGGGCTGCTGGTGCTGTTCTTTGCCATTGGTATTTTTCGCAGTGCCTCCGGCTTTCGAGACTTTCAAAGGCCGGAGCATTTGCTGCGGCACTTTATCTACTTTGTGCTGGCAAAGGTGGGTATCACCTATGGTATGGACTTGCTGGTAGATGTATTTGATGTGTGCAACGGCATTGTGGCAACGGCGGCGGGCAGCATCGGCGGTTTGACCGGCGCATCCGTGGCGCTGCCGCAGGAGATCGCAGACGCCATTGGGGATGTAGGCTTCTGGCAGAGTATCCCGCTCTGGCTGGTGACGCTGCTGGGGAGCCTGTTTATTACGGTGCTGGCATTCATTATGATTCTCACCGTTTATGGGCGCTTTTTCAAAATCTATATGTATGCCGCGCTGTCCCCGGTGGCACTGGCGTCCTTTGCCGGAGAGGGGACTTCCCATTTCGGCAAGGCATTCCTCAGAAGCTATGTGGGCGTGTGCATGGAGGGTGCGGTGATCGTTCTGGCCTGCATCATCTTTTCGGCCTTTTCCTCCAGCGGTACGCCGGTGGTGGATAGCAGCGCATCCGTGGTGACGCAGGTGTGGAGCTATTTGGGCGAGGTCATATTTAATTTGCTGGTGCTGGTGGGTTTGGTAAAGTCTGCCGACCATATCGCAAAAGAGATGCTGGGGCTTTAACCAAAATCATGGCGAATACCGCCACCGCTTCCGATTTCTTCAAATGCGCGAATAATCTCCTCAATTTTTTGAAAGCACTCACTGTCATTAAGACGATCATCTTCAATAATTGCTTTGATTTTACAGAGTGCTTGATAGCATTGTCCTTCCACTATCTGTGTAAATGGCTCATTCTGCTGTGGGAAAGTGATCTGCACCTCACCTTGGGCAAGGATGTGACTTAATAATTCCATAGCCAACTCCACTTTTGAACACCTCAACTTTCTGTATGGGGATTATATCCCCTTAATACATGGGATTATAACCCCCATAATATGAGTAGTCAAGCTGAGGAGGTTCCCATGATTAAATTCGACAAGCTATGGGCGGTTATGGAGCAGAAGGGTGTCACTACCTACGCCCTTCGTGAAAAGGGCGGCATTGACAGTAAGACCATTCGGCGGCTCAGAAATAACGAGAACATGGAGACAAAAACCTTAGACAAGCTGTGTAAGGCGTTAGATTGCAAGTTGGAAGATATTGCGGAGTATATCGCGGATTGAGTAAAGATGATTTGGAGGCTATTCCAAATCATCTTTTTATTATATTTGCAGAAAGAAGGGTTTTAATTGGAAATCAAAATCAACAAGGAAATTCGCGCGTACCGTGAAACACTCTTTTTCGGCCTGTCCGTGCGGCAATTCATCTGTTCCGTTCTGGCGGTTGGCGTAGCCGTGGCACTGTATTTCAGCCTGAGCCGAGTGTTGGACCGGGAAACGGTGAGCTGGGTGTGCATTGTCGGCGCGGCTCCCGTGGCCGCTGCGGGCTTTTTTCAGTATAACGGCCTCACGCTGGAGCGATTTTTGTGGGCATGGCTGAAATCAGAGGTCATCATGGCAGGCAAGCGTGTCTGGAAAGCGGAAAACTACTATGAAGAAGCGATGAAACGCGAGGTGAAGAAACATTGATCTTTTTCAAGCATCGGCGCAGCGCGGAACGGGACGCCTTTTCCGTTCCCCGCAGCGTTCAAAAGTCCATTCCCATCAAACGCATTTATCAAGACGGCGTGTTTCAGGTAAGCGGCAAGTTTTCAAAAACTTGGCGCTTTTTTGATGTCAATTATGCCGTGGCCTCCCCGGAAAAGCAGCGGGAACTCTTTATGACCTACTGCTCCTTCCTGAACTCGCTGCCCATCGGAGCCACGGCAAAGATCACGCTCTTTAACCGTCAGCTCAATCAAAAGGACTTCGGACGGACGCTGCTCATGCCCATGCAGGGCGACCGCCGTGACCTCTACCGCAACGAGTATAACGCGCTTGTTTTGGGCAAGGCGGCGGAGAGCAACAATCTCATTCAGGAGAAGTACATCACCGTTTCGGCAGAAAAGAAAAGCGTGGAGGAGGCCCGTGCGTTCTTTTCCCACGTTGGGACTGACCTTACCACGGGACTTTCCCGTATGTCCTCCAGCGTCCGTGAGATCACGGTCAATGACCGTCTGCGGCTTCTGCACGACTTCTATCGCCCCGGCGAGGAACAGCTATTCCGCTTCAATTTGGAGGACACCATGCGAAGGGGCCATGACTTCCGGGACTGCATCGCCCCGGACTGTATCTCCTTTCAGAAAAATCACTATGAGTTGGGCAATCATGTGGGGCGCACCCTGTTCCTGCGGGAGTATGCCAGCTTCATTTCTGACGCGATGATCACGGAGCTGATGGACTATCCCCGTAATATGATGCTTTCCATTGACATTATCCCTGTGGCGATGGACGAAGCAGTGAGCGATATTCGCAAGCGCATTATGTCCGTGGAATCGGATATTACCCGCTGGCAGCAGCGGCAGAATCAGAGCAACAATTTTACCGCCAATATTCCCTATGACTTGGAGCAGATGCGGAGCGAAACGAAGGAGTTTATGGACGACCTCATGAGCCGCGACCAGCGTATGATGCTGGCTTTGGTGACGCTGACGCACCTGGCAGATAACCTCGAACAGCTTGACCAGGACACCGAGGCATTACAAGCCATCGGGCGAGCGCGGGGCTGTCAATTTAACATTCTGCGCTATCAGCAGGAGGACGCCTTGAACACGGTACTGCCCCTCGGCCTCAAGCGCATTGACGCTACCCGCACCCTGACCACGGAGTGTACCGCCGTTCTTATGCCGTTCAAATCGCAGGAGATCCAGGACGCGGGCGGTATCTACTACGGCGTCAACGCCGTATCGCATAACCTCATCATCTGTAACCGCAGCAATCTCTTGAATGGAAACGGTTTTATTACCGGCGTTTCCGGCTCCGGCAAAAGCATGGCGGCAAAGCAGGAAATGACAGCGTTGGCGCTCTCTACCGACCATGACATTATTATTGTCGATCCCGAACGCGAATATGGTGAGCTGGTACGGGCGCTGGGCGGCGAGGTCATCACCATCTCCGCCTCTGACCCAAACGGTTGTCACATCAATGCGCTGGATTTGTCCGAGGGGTATGGCGACGGCAGGGAGCCGTTGGTGATGAAGTCTGAGTTTATCATGTCGCTCTACGAGCAGCTTATGGGCGCGGATAAGATCGAGCCGCAGGAGAAGTCCATCATTGACCGCAGCGTGGGAAACATCTATCGGGAATATTTGAAAAGTTATCAGGGACAGCCGCCCACGCTGAAGGACCTCTATGACGACCTGATGAAGCAGGTCAACCCGGAGGCGCACCGGATCGCGTTGGCGTTGGAACTGTTCACGGTGGGCAGTCTGAATGTTTTTTCCCACCAGACCAATATCAACACAAAAAGCCGTATTCTCTGCTTTGACATTCAGGATTTGGGTGAAAATCTGAAATCGGTAGGCTTGCTGGTGATGCTGGATGCCATCTATAACCGCGTCATTCAAAACCGCAAGGCGGGGAAATACACCCATGTCTACATCGACGAGATCTATCTATTTTTCACCAACGGGAGCGGCAGCGGACACAGCATTACCAATTACAGCAGCGAATTTCTCTACAAGTGCTGGAAGCGCTTCCGTAAATACGGCGCGACGCTCACCGGCATTACACAGAATGTGGAGGAATGTCTGCTGTCCAATACGGCGCGTATGATGTTCGCAAACTCCGAGTTTCTGCTGATGCTCAATCAGGCCACCACCGACCGGGAGCAGCTTGCCCGCCTGCTGGGTGCATCGGATACGCAAATGAGCTATGTGGACAATGCCCCGGCTGGCCACGGGCTCATCAAGGTAGGCGGGGCCATCGTGCCTTTCGCCAATGAGCTGCCCAAAAATACAGAACTGTACCGCCTAATGTCAACACGCCCCGGTGAGGACTGACGCCATGCGGGACTTGAAGATCAGACCCGGCATGGATACGCCCAAGGCAAAGCTGAAAAATCCCGCGCCCAAGGACGCGGATTCTCTTCTGAAACAGCACATGGACAAGCGGCAGCGGGAAAAAGAGCCGGAAAGCCACGATCCCGTGCGTTACGCCACCGACCGCGTGGAGAGAACTATGCGCCGTGGCGCATCTGGGGCGGCGGATGCCTCGCGGCGTATGATAAAGCGCTATCAGGAGCAGAATCGGCAAGGTAAGAATGGTGCGTTGGAAAGCCGTACTGCGGCAGAAACGCTCGAAACCAAGGATAGCGTGACGCCGACAGAAAGAGGCCTGTCCGATACGCTGCAATCACAAGCTGCACGAGATGAAGTCGGAAACCGGACAATTTCTCCGCAAAATTGCGGAGGTCCCAAAAGCGCAAATGCCGCCCCGCAGGAGCGTGGGCGGCAGAAAGCTGCGCAGGACGCAAAAGCCGCCTATCGGCGGAACCTTGCCGAGAAAAGAATAGCAGAGCGGCACATTGTACCTCCACCGTCCGACCGTGGAGGTACAATGACCACTCCGCAGAAAGGCAATTCGGGGGCATCGGCCAAGGGCAGTCCTGCCCCCAAGAGCGGACAGGCCATGACCAAGGCCACGCGCACCATGCGTGTTCGACCAACTGACCACGCAGCGCCGAACAATGCAATCATCACACACCGCGCAAGGGCGGCGGCGCAGAGAAAGTCACAGCGGGCGATGCTTCAGGATTCTGCAAAGAACGGCGGAAATGCCGCAAAGAAGCTGAGTGGAACAGCGGTGCAGGCGATAAAGGCCATGGGCCGGGGTGTGGCATCTGCGGTCAACTCCCTCCTGACCGCAGGCGGCGGTGCGGTGGTGCTGGTGCTGCTCCTGACGGTGATCCTTGTGGCGGCAATCGTGGCATCACCCTTCGGCATCCTCTTTTCCAACGAAAGCCGGGAGGCGGGCGTTGTGCCGCTCTCCGCTGCGGTAGCGCAGGTCAATTATGAGTACAACGAGCGGTTGGAGGAATTGCAAACAGCGGACAGCTACGACTCCATCTCCGTGACCGGGCAGTCTGCCGATTGGATCGAGGTGCTGGCGGTGTTCGCGGTGAAGGTGGCAGGCAGTAACGATGCGGATGCCGCGGACGTGGCCACCATGGATGCCGACCGCATTGCCCGCCTGAAAGCGGTCTTTTGGGACATGACCGCAATCAAAACGGAGGTGGAAACGATCAACCACCCCGGCAGCGGTGATGATGGCTGGACGGAGCGAAACCTCTATATCACCATTACCGCAAAAACGGCAGAGGAAATGAAAACCGCGTATCACTTCAACCGCAATCAAATTGCGGCGCTGGAGGAGCTGCTGGAGCAGCGGGATCTCCTGCGGGAACTGATCGAGGATGTGTACTCCGTCAGCGGGGATACGGCGGCGCTGCTCCGCGATCTGCCGGAGGGTCTGTCGCCGGAGCGCGAGGCGGTGGTACGCACTGCCTGTTCTCTTGTCGGCAAGGTGAATTATTTTTGGGGCGGCAAGAGCCTCGTGATCGGCTGGGACGCCCGATGGGGCGAGCTGCGGCAGGTCACGGCGGCAGGCAGCTCCACCACGGGGACCTACCGCCCCTACGGACTGGATTGCAGCGGCTTTGTGGATTGGGTTTTCTACAATCAGTCTGGCGGCAGCTATGTCATCGGCCATGGTGGAGGGGCTACTATGCAGCACTCATACTGCACCGATATTTCGTGGGCGGGCGCACAGCCCGGTGACTTGGTGTTCTACCCGGATAATTCCCATGTGGGCATCGTTGGCGGCAGGGACGCAAACGGAGAGCTACTGATTATCCACTGCGCCAGCGGCTATAACAATGTGGTCGTTACTGGTCTGGAGGGCTTTACATCTATCAGTAGACCGAGGTACTACGCAGAGTAAAAAAGTTTTACCTTTTGTTCCCCCCTGACAGGGGTAACAAGTGATTCCTGGGATACCCCGGCAGGTCATCGTATCTACGATGCCTGCCGGGGTTCTTCCGTTTCCTGGGTTTGTAGGGGTTCCGGTGCTTCCATCGTTTCTTCCACATCCAGCTGGCCGCTGCCGACATAGCCAATGCCGTTGTAGTGGATCTCCACGGTCTGCGGCGCGTGCTTAGACCACTTTACCTCTTTCTCGTGAACCACGATCTTCTCAATAAACAGCCGCAGCAGTTCCGGCGTCAGCTCCGTGATATCCGTATACCGCTTCGCTTTGTCGAGGAAGCTGTCCGTTCCAATCGCCGTTTCCCGCAGGCGCTGGATCTCGTCCTCTTTCTGTGAGATGCCGACAGTGATGAGGTTCTGTTCTTCCGTGTAACTGTCGGACAGCATCTGGAACTGCTCTGTTGTAATGCGGCCCAGCACACTGTCCTCATACAGCTTTTTGAAAATCGCGTCCAGTTCAGCTTTCCGCTTCCGTATGGCTGCCAGCTTCTTCTTCTGCCTGCGGATCTCCCGCTGAAGCTCGGCGGATTGCTTGCTGCCAATGTAGGCGGCGAACTTTTCCGGATGTTCCCGCGCCGCACTCGTCACCCGGTGCAGGTCCTCCAGTACGATCTCATTCAGAACGTACTCCCGGATGTAGTGGCCTGTGCAGGCTTCTCCATCTTTCTTGTAGGTGCGGTAGGTAAAGTGATTGTACGCTTGCCTGCCCTCCTCTGTGTGATCGTGCGTTCGTGATGCGTGGCTCAAGCCGCAGTGTTTTCCTCGTCGGACTCATCCTCGAAAGCAGCAGCGGGCATGGCATCGAGCGACCGCGCCGCGGAATTGCTGGCAGTGGAATCGTTTATTGTGAGTTCTTTACCGATGTTTTCAAATCCTTCGGGGAATGTGTTGGTAGCATCGATGTTGGTTGTCACAGAGTATTCTGTTCCGGTCTTCGAAACAACGCGCTTTCCGATGCCGCCGAGGAGACCGCCGACTGTCGCACCTGTTGCACCATTCTTGTCGACCGTCATACCCGATACCGCGCAGCCGGTGATGGTCACACTGCCGTTGCCGCGATAGTCATTGTCGGCCCACTTTCCTTCTGCGTCATACGGTGTGTACAAAGCATCCGCGTAGCCGATGAGACCGCCAATCAGGAACTGTGTACCGCGGTTGTCATTTATATCGGTGACATTGACGGTCATATCCTCCACCTTGCAGCCAGTCAAAGTCACGGTGCCCTTGGCATAGCCGATAAGTCCGCCGATGCACTCCGCAGGCAGCAGGTGGGCGGAGATATAAGCATTCCCTTCCTCGCCCAGCAGGTTTAGTTTCATGGTCACATGTTTGACCGTCACGTTTTCCGCCGTGAACCTGTCGCCCACAAAGCCCGCCAGAGCGCCGAAAGCATGATACGCGTTGGGGCTACTGACAGTAGCCGTGTAATCCACCGTCATGCCGTCGATGGTCAGGTTCTTCACCGTCACGTTATCTCCGTAGCCGTAGATGGTGCCCACGGATTGGTTGGGAGCCGCCTCGCCGCGTTTTGCATGGTAGATCGTGCGATTGTTTCCATCGAATGTGATGCCGCCGACAATGTCACCGGTGCGCGTCGTATCGGCATAGCAGAGATCCAAATCAACGCCCAGTGCGTAGCTTGCTGCCTCAGAGGAGTAATCCTGCACGACCTTAGTCAGAAAATCGTTGGCATTATAGAGCAGCTCTGTGCCATTGCTATCAGTTTCGGATTTCCATTGGACACCGACCTTGACGATGGCTCCCTGTTCTGCGGCCATTTGGGTTAGTTTGGTATCTTCCACTTTTACAAAAGTCTCGGTAGGATTCCCCCATTGGTTCAGCTCTTCCTTATAATAGCCGAAATATTCGG
>OJMI01003023.1_pt1 | contig 13341 bp, 9 predicted proteins | sample 1597131 | NCBI WGS metagenome assembly OJMI01 (sample SAMEA2452116, study PRJEB22498) | human gut metagenome | reverse complement strand
GTTTTTGCTGCCGCGCACAGTCTTTTTTTGTCCACATGCCTTCTTGTAACTATAAAAGCTGAAGTTTCCAAACACGCTCTAAATGGAATATGGGCTCTAAATGGACATCTTTCCATCCATTTGTTGGTGTCCATTTGGGGTACAGTTTAAAAATACACAGACTCACTAACCACAAAAATCCCCTACCTACTCGCTATGCTTTTATAGGCTTGCAGGATTCTTTCCTCGTCATTATCATATTTTGTCAGGATAAATTCGATTGATTTTCTTCGTTCTTTAATCTTGTCATTAATATTTTGCAGGCTTTTGAGGTCGCAATTGTAGCCTAGTGCCTTTAAATCTTTTGATATTTTTGATTCGCTTATTCCAAGTATTTTTGCTGTCTCATTATTTTTTCTTTTGTTCTTTTTACAAATAACAATTGCTGCTAGCAGGATATCTTTCTCTGTTTCATTCGTACAAATATCAGTAGCTGACTTCTCGATAAATTCCATAGAGGAATCTGTAAATTTTTTTATAAAAATAAAATCCTCATGATGTCCTTTATTATGTCTATCGAGGACATACTCGACAAGTATCTCATTTTTACTGAGTACCTCTAATTTTATTCCTAAGTCCATTGCCATTCTTTTTTTGGAACTCCCCTGTAGCTCTCCTTCACTATTTGTGTGGTCTACCACAAGAAAAGAGATTCCTTCTTTCGTCAATTCTCTCATCCACTTGATAAAATTAATTGGATCATGTGCAGCGATTAGACTGTAAAAATTATCAATTATAATTAGTTTAAATTTTTTTAGTTGCTGAATATATTTTTCTTGCCATTCTTCATCTAGAATCGTCGAAAATTTAGTATTTTCTTCTATAAATGGGTATACAGAAAAACTTCTTTTCTCATGACCAGTAGTATCATGAGCGCGTATAATTTTTGCTATAGTTTCCTCTATTTTTTGTCCAGCCATTTCCCCGTCAATATAAAGAACATTTTGTGGATCGCAAGATTTCCACGGGCCAATAGCTCTATGGCCAATACCAATTGCTTGTGCAATTGTTAATGCTAAAATAGTTTTTCCTGATTTTTCTTTTGCATAGAGCCAAGTAATACTACAGCTATCAATGATTGGTTTGAGCAGGGGAACTGTCTTTCTTGTGGAACCTGGTATTGTATCATTGGGAGAGGCTATCATGTTTTGTGTTGTAGGTAGAGAAATTGACTTACTTTTTTCCAGTTCTCGTAGAAGAGTATCCATTGAGTAAATAGTCGGCATTATAGTTTCAGGCCTAATGTCAATAAACTGGCATGAGAGATGAAGCCTTTTTAGTTTTTTTGATGCCTCTAAAACCTGTGAATATTTAAAGCTACTGTCAAACAGAAAAATTACTTTTTTATTTTCTATATTTTTTGCATCATCTGGAATGTTATTTATCCCACCATACAATAGGGCCACAGCATGATCTCTCTGGCTCGGATCAGGATTTTCATTTTCGAAGAGATACTGGATATTAGTATTATTACTGCTATCTATAATTAAAATGCTATCTTTGTTTTGTAAACTAGCGGCTTCTGCTGCGGGATATGTAATAAGAGGAAGATCTGGGGGGACGGGGATTTTTAAATATATTTGACTGTTGTGATGTCGCCAGAGCGTAATATATGCGGATGTAAATTCATTGTTATAGGTTCTAATTCCGTAAAAATCACCGATGTATTTACCATAATGGTTAAATAAACGTTCATGTATGCTGGGAAAATGAAAATAAAATCTATCCTCAATCGTATTTTTGTCTATAGAGATTGGGTTGTTTTCTTGAACATAAAAAGGCTTTGGTCTATGTGTATCTGATTCGATTTTTTTATGTGCGCTAATATGATCGTATAATTCTTGTATAGCCATACTATAGTTTTTTAAATTTAGTTGTGCATAAAGAGAAATAATATCAAAGCCAAATATTTTCTGATTGAATATGCAGGGTGTCTGTAATTTTTCTATCCAGAAACCAATATTTGGTGTGTTTCCAAAAAAAGAAAACTTGCTTTCCTTGATATAAATTTCATAATTCTTAATTTGAATTTTATTTGCACTTTCGGGAATGTATTCTTCTTGAGTAATTGACTTTATTAGTTGTATTGGATTAGATACGAATTCGGCACAAATTTTTTGCCTTTTATTAATAAGTTCCGCAGTTATGTTTTGAACGTCAATATAAAATTCTATATAATTTAAACAGCGTATATTAAGATTATCGTATATATTAAAATGTAAATACCGGTGCGTGTCTGTATAAATATCTTTTAAGAAAGGAATCATGTCAGAGGAAAACAATGTAGGAAAGTTTGGCATAGTCAATTCACTTGTTTTAAGTTGGTTATTTTTGGCTTTCAATTTATTACATATCAAATATCATAAAAATAGTAAATATTCTCGATTGTATAAAAAAGTCAATCCCACCAAGGAGCTACCTTGATGGGATTGCTTTAACTATATTCCACTGCTAATATTGAGGGAAGAATTGAAATTCAGCATATAACACTCAGTAAGATATGACAATTTTTGATGGGAGGGAGAAATGGACTTCCAGCCAACTCAACAGCAGCAAGCTGTCATCAATCATGATGAAGGCCCGGTTTTAGTTATTGCCGGACCTGGAGCAGGCAAAACGTTCACCCTCGTTGAGCGGATAGTGCATCTTGTGGCGCATAAGGGGATTCAGCCGGAGCAATTATTGGTAGCGACGTTCACTGAAAAAGCCGCCAATGAGCTTACTTCACGCATTGCTCGTCGTCTGATGCAGGAAGGCGTTCAGGCCAACGTAGATGAAATGTACGTCGGTACACTGCATTCCATTTGCCTACGTTTACTTGAAGAGCACAGAGAGTTCACTAGGTTGAAAAAGAACTTCACTTTGATGGATCAGTTCGATCAAAGTTATTTTTTCTTCCAGCATTTACGCCAGTTTGAGGAGCTGGCTCCTCTGTCGCTGCTTGTTAGGGGGAATGTGAATGTCGGCCGCTGGAAAAGGGCGACGCTGCTGTGTGGCTGGATGAACAAACTTTCAGAGGAAGTGCTTTCTGCCGATGCGCTGCAAGCAGACCCAGACGAGGTCATACAGGCGCTCGGCAAATGGTATGCCCTGTATCTGTCGCTGTTGGAGAAGGAAAACCTGCTGGATTTTTCCGTTATTCAGCTTGAGGCGCTTAAGCTCCTGAAGAACAGTCCTACGGTACTTGCTTCATTGAGGGAAAAGATCCGTTATGTGATGGTGGACGAATATCAGGATACAAATACTATTCAGGAGCGGCTGCTGTTTACATTGCTGGACGACAAGCAGAATATTTGTGTTGTAGGCGATGATGACCAAGGGCTTTACCGCTTCCGAGGGGCAACAATTCGCAATATTTTGGAATTTCCCCGACGTTTCCCTAAAGGCCGCTGTGCTGTGTATACGCTAACGGTCAATTACCGCTCCGATCCGGGTATCATCACCTTTTACAATGACTGGATGAGCGGTAGTGTGGACGGTTTCTCCTGGCAAGGAGATGGTGGTACGGTATTTCGTCATCCCAAGCGGATTAGCCCTCCAGAGGGCAAGATCTCGCTGAAAACGCCTGTGCTGCGCCTTTCCGGCAGTGCTAGTACGGAAAACTGGCATGAAGAGGTGTTGGAGTTTCTGAAAAAGATGAAGGAGCGGCATCTGACAGACTGGAACCAGGTGGCATTCCTCTTCCGCTCTGTGCGCTGGGATAAGGCAAAGGCGCTGGCAAGCTATCTGGAAGAACATGGTATCCCGATCTATGCGCCTCGCTCTGATTTGTATTTTGAGAGGGAAGAGATCCGTCTCATGATAGGGGCGCTGCTTTTCATTTTCCCTGTTTTCAGGGATATACGTGAGCAGTGGCAGAAGAACTTTGGGGCTCTGGCAATCTGGGATTTTTATGATACCTGCCTTCTTCTGTTTGCGGAAAAGCTACGCCAGCCAGACAACAAGGAATTCAAAGACTGGTGTGTACGTCGTGTGCGGGAAGTTCAAGGGATGCGCATTCGCAATACGCCTCTGGACTGGGGTTTTTCTAGCTTGTTTTATCAGCTGATTCAGTTCCCGCTATTTTCAGACTACCTGGAACTTGGTACGTCCTCCAGAGATGAACGCCCGGCAAGAAATTTGGCTATATTTTCACAACTTATTGTAAAGTTTGAATATCTGCATCATATTCAAGTCTTGCATCCTGCCTATCTGGAAAAGAATATCGGCGATTTTTTCAATCACTACCTTCGTTATATCGTAGATGGCGGTATAACAGAGTTTGAAGACCCGGGGGACAGCACTCCTCAGGGAGCCGTTTCCTTTATGACGATACATCAGGCAAAGGGGCTTGAGTTTCCAATTACTGTTGTCGGCTCTCTTCATGCTGTTCCTCGTAAGCAGCATACAGATCTGGACGAACTTTTGGAGGCTAGGCACTATGAGCGCCCAGCCTTTGAGCCGTTGGAACGGATTAAAGAATTTGATTTTAAGCGTCTGTACTATACCGCATTCTCTCGTGCAAAGAATCTGCTGATTCTAAGTTGCCAGGAAGAACTCACCGCAAGGGGAAAATTTAAAATACCTTCTCATCCTTTCCATGCTTTCTATGCGAATCTCCCTTCTTGGAGAGAGGCTGATTTCTCGAAGCTGAAAGTGGATACCGTTCGCCCTGGGGGCATCAAGGGACATTATTCCTATACCTCTCATATCCTCATCTATGAAGGCTGTCCCCGACAGTACCAGTTTTTCAAATACTGGGACTTCAGTCCTGTGCGGGAAGGTCCCATGTTGTTTGGTCAGCTTGTGCATCAAACTATCGAGGATATCCATAAGGCAGTACTGCGTGAACAGTCGGAAACCGTGACAGAAGACAATATCCGCCTCTGGTTCGACGTGAACTATGCCAACCTGAGCCAGAAGGAGCGCGTCTATTTGGCTCCACAAATTCGGGAGGTGGCCCTTGGACATGTGCTGCGCTATGTTGAGCGCAAGCAGGGGCGCTGGGATGATATTCGCGGAACGGAAGTAGACGTATCCCTTATCCGGGACGAATACATTCTGACAGGGAAAATCGACCTTATTCAGGGCAAGGGAAATACCGTGGAGATCGTGGATTTTAAAGCAACGCCCAAACCCAACCAGTACGCTGAACGTTACCTCCTGGAACGCTACCGACGACAGTTGGAAATTTATGCATACCTTGTGGAGCAGCGCCAAGGGCTTGAGGTCAGCGCCATGAACCTCTACTATACAGGCGAGGAATCCGGTGTGCCTACTTACCGTTTCCCTTATGATGGCACGTCTGTAGATAAAACCATTGCTGCCGTGGATGCGGTGGTGGGCTGCATGGAGCGCAGAGAATTTACCATACTGGAGAGGCCTGCTAAATTATGCAAGGAATGCGATTTGCAATCATTTTGCGACAGGAATTTCTTATAATTCAGGGAAGATAAATAACATGGATATAGATACTATCATAATTTCATGCGCTACAGCATTTCTCGGCGGGATCGCCGGGACATATGGAAGTTCATATTTTATTACAAGAAAACAAGAGAAACGTCAGGAAAATATAAGAAAAATCGCTCTTCGAGCACTAGATATATTTAAAAATTATACCGGAAAGACATACCACGACGCAGAGAGTGAATTTAATATAAAACTTAATATTACAGAAAAACGAATTATTCTTGTTGCACTATATAAAATTGGCATTCCAATTTTTGCAGAAAATATAGGAAAATTTAGTCTTGAAAATGTAAGTTTTATGTCAAATGAGGTAACAGAGAAAGAAATCATAAATATGGAGTCGCAAATAGATAATGGGAATTGCGATAATCTATTTTTTGAAGACCCTGAAGACTATTTCAATAGCAATATATTAAATAAATATAAAAGAAGTATTGCGATAAGTTTTATTGAAAATGTGTTGAAAAATTCTCGCATCAGTGATGATGAACAGAGGATTATTTATCCTGAAAATTGGTGGGACGATTTTTCTTTGGGGGAAATGAATATAGCATGTGTTATTAAAGTAAAGCTAGCTGATTCAATTTTATATGATAAAAATACAAAAAATATCAAAAAAGAAAAAATAGACAGGATAATCAATGAAATAAAAATAGGGCTCTGGGATACTTACCTTGACTGGCCTTATGAAGCTTTCTCAAATGTTCAAACGCAAAAGAGTGCTGCGGATACAGTATTAGATATGATAAGAAATCAGCAGTACCAGCAACCTGCAATACAGCAAGAGACGAACAATGACGCAGCAAAATAACCTCCCCGGCATGCCCTCCCCTAAGATAGAAGAAAAAGTAGAGGATATGACCTTTTCTCTCCCGCAGCCAGAGCCTATCAAAGGCTTTCCTGAGTTACGCTGGACAGGGAAGCATCCCTTCACGTCTACGCATTACTATCCGGCCCAGTTAAAGGAACGCTATGGGGATCCTGTGGATGGCTGGATGAACCGCATCTACTGGGGTGACAATTTGCAGGTCATGAGTCATCTGCTCAAGGAGTTCCGGGGAAAGGTTGATTTAGTATACATTGATCCGCCTTTTGATTCCAAGGCTGATTATAAAAAGACTATCACGTTACACGGTAAAACAGCAAACTCTGACAGTACAAGCTTCGAAGAAAAACAATACACAGATATATGGACTAATGACGAATATTTACAATTCATATATGAAAGAATTATTTTATCAAAAGAGCTTCTTAGCGAAAAAGGAGCTATTTATGTGCATTGTGATTGGAGAAAATCACATCTATTACGTTGCATTTTAGATGAAGTACTTGGTGCGAAAAATATTCGTAATGAAATTTCATGGACGAGAACATCTTCACATAATGACACAGAGGGAAGATTTGGCAGAGTAAAGGATACGATATTCTTTTATGGAAGCCGAAGTAAGTCAATATTTAATACAATATATAAACCATATACAAAAGAATATATTTCAAGTGAATGGAATATTCTTCCGTCTGGGCGCTATTGGAAAAGTGAAAATATGCTTGATCCTCGTGGGAGCATGAAAGAATATAATTTTCATGGCACAATAGCGAGGTGGAGAACATCCCAAGAAAAAATGGAGGAGCTCTGGAATGCTCCTCAGACAGATGTTCCTAATAGCCATGGAAGAATAAAACTTGGAAAAAATGGAACGCCAATTAAGCGTTGTAGAATTATGTTTTTAGATGAAATGCCAGGAGTTCCACTTGGTGATAATTGGACAGATATCCCTTATGTGGCTGGTGGGGCTTCAGAATCCCATGCTTACCCCACCCAAAAACCAGAAGCTCTTCTTGAGCGTATTATAAAATCCTCTTCCAACCCTGGCTCTATAGTATTCGACTGCTTTATGGGTTCCGGCACTACGCAGGCTGTGGCCATGAAGCTGGGACGGCGTTTCATCGGGGCTGACATCAACCTAGGAGCCATTCAGACGACCACAAAACGCTTGAACGGCATCATTGCCGAGAAAAAGCAGGCCCAGCATTCCCTGCTGGATGACGGCAGTAAGCTGTATCTGAATTTTGAGGTCTACAACGTCAACAACTACGACGTATTCCGTAATCCGGTGCAAGCTCGAGAGCTGCTACTTCAGGCGTTGGAGATCGACCCGCTGGAATCCACTGACGTATTTGATGGTATGAAGGATGGCTATAAGGTCAAAATTATGCCGGTCAATCGTATTGCCACCCGAGCTGATCTCAATCCTTTGCTTAACGGTATCAATTATCGGGAACTGGACCGGCAGATGGAACTCTCTCCGGGCAGTCCGGCGGAGCGCATCATGCTGGTATGCATGGGGCATGAGCCGGATCTGGCCGCCAGTCTCAAAATGGATATCGGTAGCCAGTACCGGATAGATGTTAAGGTCGTGGATATTTTGCGCGACCGTAACGATCTGACGTTCAAATATGATTCAGAGGCGGACATTGTTGTAGAAAAGGGCGAGCTGGTCATCCGTCAGTTCTATCCCCGCAATCTCCTGCAAAAGCTCTCTATCCTCGACGAGAATGTGGAAGACTGGAGGCAGCTTGTGGAAACTATTGCCATCGACTGGAATTATAATGGTGACGTACTGCAACCTGCTGTTTACGACAATCCTAGCAAGAATGAGCTTGTTCAGGGGCGTTATGTTGTTCCGGAAGATTACGGCATCATACGGGTCAAGATTACGGATTTGCTGTCTGAGAGTCTGGAAATGACGCTGGAGGGAGAGTAATGGCCAGAGGCAGGAAGTCTCAGTCCCTTGTCGGCCTTGATACGACATTTTATCGGGAGCTGTTCCGTTTCTACCGTGAGAACAAAGGATTGATTCGCGCCCACTACCATGTACTGACACGTAGCTTACTGGACTATAATGACCCGGACAAGCCTCGTGTGGGGCAATTTTTGCGGCGTCCCCAGTTTGAAGCTCTTGAAATCTATATTTTCCTTAAGGAATATCTCAAGCTGCGCCCGGTGCACGATATCTTTGCTGATTGGTATAACCGTCGCAATGGCTTTGAAAAACGATCTGACGTACTGGGCATGGGAGAACAGCATGTCCTGGATGAGTCGCTCACCTTCAATGACGAGGCCTATGCTGCCGTTTTTAAACGCATGAAGGCAGCTCGCCAGGACTACCCCAACTATATCTTTGCGCTGACAATGGGAGTAGGGAAAACCCTGCTCATGGCCACCTGCATTTTTTATGATTTTGTTCTTGCCCGCAAATTCCCCAACGATTCTTTGTATTGCCATAATGCTCTGATTTTTGCACCAGACAAGACCGTTCTGCAATCTCTGCGTGAAATCGAGAGCTTCGACTTTGCCAAGGTCCTCCCTCCAGAACATGCCAATTGGCTTCAGGCAAATCTCAAATTGCAATATCTGGATGAAGCAGGTGCTACGCTCAATGTCGTCAATAACTCCGATTATAACCTGATTATTTCCAACACCCAAAAAATTTTGCTCAAACGCAAGAGCAAGGCTCCCAGCAGTGCGGAACAGCTTTTCCTGATGACAGGGGAAAATAAAAGCGCCGATGCGAAGTCCGTATATGACGATATCGCGGATCTGTATGGTTTTGATTCCCCGGAAGATGAAGCCGATCTGACCATCAACCAGCGTTTTCTCAAACTGCGCAATCTTCCTCAATTGGGTATATTTGTGGATGAAGCTCACCATGCCTTTGGGGATACGCTGAAAAAGGATTTGCTCGACCCCAAGAAGGAAACTTCTTTGCGCTTCACCATCAATGCCTTGGCCCAGGGCATTAAACGGTTAGGCAGTTCGATGGTTGCCTGCTGCAACTTCACGGGGACTCCCTATGTGAAGAACGAGGTACTTCCAGAAGTTGTCTATTCATATAGCCTCAAGGCTGCCATCGATAACAGTTATCTGAAAACGCTACTACTGCATAAATTTTCCAACACCCGTGACAAGGAATTCGTGCGGGCGGTGTTGGACGATTTCCTTACAAAATTCGACGGGCGCAAGCTCGAAGGCATGCAACCTAAGCTGGTCTTTTTTTCTCCCAGCATCGAGGACGCTACAGGAACTCTACGCCCCATTCTGGAAGAAGAGCTGAGCAAGCGCGGCATAGCCACCTCCCAGATGCTTATCAATGTTGGTGATCCTAAAGTTACTAGCAATGATGATATCCGGGCTTTCAATGATCTTGATAGTCCAGCATCTGAAAAACGTTTTCTTATTTTGGTGAACAAGGGCAAGGAAGGGTGGAACTGTCGCTCTCTTTGTGGAGTGGCCATGTTCCGTCAGCCAAAGTCTCGTGTTTTTGTGCTTCAGGCATCGATGCGCTGCTTGCGGGCTATTGGTGACCAGCAGGAGGAGGGGCAGGTCTATCTGACCAATGAAAATGCTGAAATCCTTAACGATGAACTACAGCAGAACTTCCGGCTGACTGTAGAGGATCTGAAGCGTTCCAAGCGAGATAGTCAGGAATACGAAGTCCGCATCCTAAAGAAGAAAAAAATCTCCCTGACTCGTGTTCGCCACCTGTACGATTGCAAGGAAAAGGAACTGGGAGAGCCCATTGATTTCAATCTGGATAGCTGGGACGTGGAGCGCTATCGCATCCTTCACACCGAGGAGCGAACTATTCTCCAACCAGGAAAAAAAGGGACACAGCAAAGAACAACAGATATCAGCTACATCAGGGAACAACGTACATGGAGCCCCTATACGCTGGTTGCCGAGATCGCCAGGTATCTTTGTGCCTCTCCGTTAAAGATTGAAGCATTGCTTCGGGATAGCCGTGAAGGTCTGGATGCCCTTGTCGCCAAAGTCAATCAATTCAACGAGCTGCTTTATGATAAGGTCATCCCTGTATTGTTTGAAGCTCTGTATGAAGTGACAAACTACGATAAGCCGGAGAATATAGACGTTGATCTTATCAATGAGCCGGAAAAAGGATTTTTTACCGTACACGGTGATCCACAAAAGACACAGATTTTCTCTGTATGGAATGCCGATAATCAGTGTCGTACACTAACTGACAAAAGTTTCCATCTTGATACATACTGTTTTGACTCTGACCCAGAACAGGATTTCTTCCTGAATGTCATCCGTCAGGATGACATTCAGGAAGTTTACTTCACAGGAATGCTGACTCATGGTCAGACAGATTTTCGCATCAACTATATCGATCCCGATACGCATGGTGTGCGGAGCTATTATCCGGACTTCCTTATTCTGACAAAAACTGGCGACTGGCTTGTGGTTGAGGTTAAGGCTAAAAACAAGATGGATGACCAAGATGTCCTGGCAAAGCAATCCTTTGCCGAAAGTATGCTAAAGGCCAGCAAGATAAAATACTATATGGTTGCCCATACTGAAGCGGCAAGGTGGAAGCACAACCTATAATAGTTGGCGTCGCATTACTGAGGTGCAGTAAAACGAAAGTTGCAGCTCATTTTTGGGTAGGCAAGACTACTCTCTACAAGGTGCTTCAAGACAAATAAAAATAAAGCAAGACACCGGGCTGAGGACTCCTCATCCCGGTGTCTTATTAATGTCGTTCCTAGCGAATTCTTAAGCTACTTTGGTAGGAGTCTTTGTGAGATCACCCTGCCCAGCAAGAAGTCCCTCCACAGAGATATCCTCATTCAAGTGGTCCCAATGAATCCCGAAAGCACTTAACTCATATTTGTCCCGTTCTGCCTTTGTCGCATTAAGCAGACGAGGAAACCAGGCAAGTGGAACGCCGATCACTCTGGCATCATTCAAGCCGACCCACATGGAATCCTCATCGAACCAAACTGTTTTAGGCGAAATAGTCATGATAGGCTCCCTTCAGGATCTCTTGTTTTTCCTGGACAAGCTTGCAAATTTTTCGCAGCTCCTGTGCTGAAAATCCTGCATTAAGCATCACAGCATAGGGCTCAACAAGAGAAATTTTCGCTTCGCCATTCTGGCTTCTTACATGGATATGCGGAGCTTTTGTCGGATTTCCTTCATTCGAATAGAAGAAAAATCGATATGCTCCTATATTTAAAATAACTGGCATCCTTTCTCCTGTTTTTGCAAGGATACCGACTTTTTCTCTGGCCGTCCACTGCCTACTATCCAGAGATTTAAGCAAGGGGATAGCTTTCTTTTTCATTGCTAATTGTCTACGCTTAGTATATTTTTATTAAAAATTTTTATATAAAAGCTGGCAGCTCTATTTTACTTGGAAGGAGACAAAAATGGCACTCGATGATAAGGATATTTTTGCAGCGATTTTTGCAAAACATGGTAATCAACCTATCGAATACGTTATGGCTGAATACGAGAAGGCCAAACGCCTCAATATGGAGATCGAAAAAAGGCTCATGGAGCAGGCTGATCCTATAGCCCCTGTTCAACCTGTGGCTACTCCGGTCAAGCAGGTAGCATTGATCCCTGAAATCGAGAAGAAGCCTGTTCCCCAGAAGAAGCAGTATACGCAGGCGGATCTGAAGTTCGCTCCTGCTACGGCCATTACGGATAAAAGCATCACCTGTTGCCTTTGCGGTAAGCAAGCTCTGACTTTGACTGCTCGTCACTTGGCCCACCACGAGATCAGCGTAGAGGACTACAAAAAACTTTGTGGCTATGAGCCGACACAAAAACTCATGGCTCGGGAATATCTCGCAAAGATGACGGATAATGCCAGACGTGCCCAGGAAGCCAGAGCTGCGAAGCGTATGGAGAAAGAGGGGCAGGAAGGATAAGTTGCTAAAAGAGCCCGGCTGGGATGACTAGTCGGGCTCTTTTAGTAACAACAACAGATTTTTAGATATGATTCTAATAGCCTACTGTATATTTTTTTCTAAGATAAGCAACCTGAATAACAGCTGGAATAGTTACTCGATATGCAGGCCCTGCAATATCGATCATTGTCCATAAAGCTGTTATAGCCCATCCAATAGGTCCAGTAAGAATTGCCATAATACGTGTTAATGTACTATTCGCTACCAAAGTTAGTCCTCTGCCAAAAAGTGCTTTCATAATCGCATTTGCTATAATTAAGGTTAATTGGTAGGACTTGAATCCTCCCATTTTAAATATTGTTTGACATGTAGCTAGCGCTGCTTGTTTATCTAGTGATGTAGTATTTATCCCAAGTTCTTTTCCAAGAGATTTTATATCTTCTGGAGTCATCTTTTCAAGTGCATCTTGAAGTATTTTTAATAGTAAATTATTTTCTATCATTTCCGTTGACGAGTTTTTATTGTAATTGACCTTTAATTTGTCACAAACATCAGCGAGTACTTCATTGTACTTCACACCTTTTCCGCGCCTAAATAGCGTTGCAAAAGTATTTGCCCCAAAACATTGAATTTCTCCGGCAATATCTTCCCAATATTTGTTATGATCTGGGGCATATCTTTTATATAGATCATTTGATGTGAGTTCTTCTGTAAGTCTCTCCTTACCATCTGTATCATGAATCAGACAGTAGACAAGATCATCCAAATCTTTTGACTGCAATTTACCTAGAAATTCTAAATCGTCGTCGAAGCGGTATGCCATGTTCTTCTCCTATGCGTTGAATGTAGTACAGGGGGGAGCTGGTAAACCACTCCACAAAAAAACTAGCTACTCAACGAGCAGCATTTTTGATGGATTGGCTTGATCCACACCTCGCTTTAATTTTCGGTAGTGATAATTGCATAAAATGTCAAAAATTGGTTTTTATGCTGTTTTTGAAGTCAGCGCTTTCCCTTATTTTTGTACGCAAAAATGGAGGGATACGTGGCTGGGACGAAAAAGCAGCGACTCGCGGTCATAGTAGGTGCGAACATTACCGCACGACGAAAACTGCTGGGATGGAATCAGGC
>OJMI01003018.1_pt1 | contig 13364 bp, 13 predicted proteins | sample 1597131 | NCBI WGS metagenome assembly OJMI01 (sample SAMEA2452116, study PRJEB22498) | human gut metagenome | reverse complement strand
TTCGCTCTTCTCATTTTCGGGCGATAAAAAAGAGTCGTTGTTCGCGACTCATTTTGGGCTTCCCGTCAAACGAGGTGGCGAATTATGATCGCCTCCGACTCTTTTGTCAAATATTTTTTGTGCGTTTTGTCCTTTTTTCTTCTGAATATACTCTAACACCTTGTTTTTATTCTCTTTTTTATTTTCGTTTTCACCGCCTCAGAAAACGCACCTGAGCACACAAACCGCCATCTTCACGGTTTGTCAACGTAAGTTCCGCGCCAAGCTGGGCGGTCGCACCGAAATTCCACCTCCGTCCGGTTATCAGCTCTTTGCTCCCGGAATCGACACGTTCCTCAAAGAACATCTCTTTTGCGACATCTTCATTCGCGACAACCTCGACGCTCAGAGCCGCGAACTGGCGACCATCGGCGCGTTGGGCGGCATGACCGGCACTGCTGGCCAGATGAACTTCCACTTCAACGCCGCAATGAACACCGGCACCACACCGGAACAGATGCGCGATTTCGTCAAGGTCATCGAAACGGAGGTCGGAGCCGACTACGCCAAGACGGCTCAGAGCGTTCTTGATCGCATCCTCGCAGAACGCAGCGTCCAGGCGAAGTAACGGGACAGCTCGCCTCATGCAGGCCAGGCTTCAAGCGCCCGCATTGTGCAGGATTGTCTTACCGAGCCGAAAGCTTTCACTACGGCCTTCGGCTCACCAATGGAGAAAAAAATGTCAACACAGAACGTCTCCGACTTCGTACATCCGATTCGCTTCGTCGAACGCAGGAAACTGCTTCAGACCGCCGCTTCGGTTGCCGCCGCCGGTGTCTTGCCTGTGGCTGCCGCCTCTGCGCCAAAGAAAATCATGGTCGTCACCGGCAGTCCGCATTGTCGAGGCGCTTCCTTTTTGCTGACCGACGAGTTCATTCGCGGCGCCAAGGAAGTCGGGGCCGAAATCTATCGATTCGATGCCGCCTTCAGGCGCGTCACAGCCTGCAGCGGGTGCGACCATTGCGGTCTGGGCTCGCCGCCGTGCGTCTATCGTGATGACATGTTCGAACTGAACCCTCACCTCATTGACTGCGATCTCGTGGTCCTAAGCACGCCGTTGTATTACTTCGGATTTTCCGCGCAGCTCAAGCTTGTGATCGACCGCTTCTACGCCATCAATAGCCAACTTCACAGTCCTCGCCAGACCGTCTTGCTTGCCGCGGCCTGGAACAACAACGATTGGACGTATACCGCTCTGGGGTCCCATTACGAAACCTTAGTTCGATACATGGGCTGGACCGATGTCGGGCGAGTCGTTGCTACGGACAGCGGCACCCGCGGCATGTGTGAATCAACCGATTTCCCGCAAATGGCATACGAGCTTGGGAAAAAGGTAGGCACTCGTTAAAACCGAGAAAATGCCATGAGGATTGTTTCTTGCTTCGAAACCGCCGATCCTCTGCTCAATTGGACTCGGCGCATGCGCCTTGATGCGGTTCTGCTGCTGCTCTTTTTCGTTGTCATGTACGACCGTCTCACGCAAAACCCACTACATGAAGCTCGGGCACGGCAAGTCTTCTCATCGTCTGCGCGCACTTGCTTGTTAATCGCACCTGGCTGCGGCAACACTTCGGAGCTTGGTTCGGCACGGCAGTTAGGCACCCACGCCGTCCGTCAGTCAAAAACCGTATCAGCACGATTTCCAACGTCGTCTTGCTTGCGACCTTTGCCGCCTCCTTCATCTCAGGTGTGATGTGCTCGCAAACTCTGTTTGCCTCCGTCACGCCACAGGTTTGGCGCATGGATCTTTCCTATCGAACGATCCATGTGTCACTTTCCATGTGGTTCTTCCTGGCTGCAGCCGTTCACGTCGGACTGCACACGCAGCTTGTCCTGGATAAATGGGAAACCTCTCTGAGAACTCGAGTTCCCGGGTGGGTAGTCGTTTTCGGCAAGTACGGAATTTTGACGATATTGATCGTGTTGTCCGTTCAGATTTGGATTCGGCGCGATTTTGCCTTTCTTCTGATGTGCGAAATGTCCTACATCACGGTCGAGCGAAACGAGCTCTTTTTCGCAATGCCGGTGGATCTGGCGATCTTCTTCTGTGTCGTTGCCGTCGCAGTGCATGCGCTCGTCAAAATAATTTTCGGCCGGAACTGAAAAATAAAAAAAGGAGACGAACCGAATTGGCACATCTCCTTTTCCTGGAATTTCGTGGTCGGGGCGGCGGGATTCGAACTCGCGACCCCTTGCACCCCATGCAAGTGCGCTACCAGGCTGCGCTACGCCCCGAACGAGTTGCGCATTATGCGGCATTCGAAAAAAATTTTCAAGTCATTCACCGCATAAGCCGCAAATTTTTCTTTGAGTGTGAGTCGAGAGACGATCTCCTTTCGAATCTGTCTCTTACTTCGTCTTCGTCAAAACAGCCGACAAGTCCTTGAGTTGATTGACGAAATTGGAAACCTTGCCACGCAACAAGGCGTTTTCGGCTTCCAATCGGTCAAAGGCTGCCGCACGTGCGCTTTCGTTAGTGGCCGAATACTGCAAAGCAGTCGCCAGTTCGCTCTGCTTCGACGCCAATTCACCACGAGCCGCCGTCAGTTCTTCATTGAGCTGGGCCAACTGAGCGCGAGCGGCAACGAGCGCTTGGTTGACCTGAGCCAGTTCATCCGTCTTGGCCTGCAGAGCCTGACTCGTCTCCAGAACCTTAGCGACTTCGGCCGACAGCAGCTCTTGAGCGCTTGCCGTCTTCTGACGTTCTTCTGCAAGCTCAGACTGAAGCGACTGAACTTCACCGCGAAGATTCGCAAGCTCGGCAGCCGCTGCGCGATGAATTTCGTCCATCGGCATGGCACCGGATTCGGCCGCAGTGTGAGCTGTCTCTTCGCTCTTTACGGTTTCAGGAGCAGATTCCTGCACGGGCTCGACGACTTCAGGTGCCGGTACAACTACCTCGGGGGCTACTTCGACCTGGGGTTCGGGCGTTACTTCCTGAACGGGCGCAGCTTGTTGCGGTTCAGCCTTCGCTTCTACTGTTTCGGCTTCCTTTGCCTTGCCGGAGTAGTCAACCGGGAAAGCCATCTCCTGTTTCAGACGCCCCTTAGCCTGCTCAATGGTCAAGTGTTCGACGTACAGCAGCGTCTTGATGCGGTTAATGAGCGAAATATCCGAAGCGTTGTACATGTGCTTCGGTTTGGAGTCGTCTGCGGTTAACTCCGGAAAATGTAGCTCCCAATAACGCAGAATGTAGGGAGCAAGGCCACACTGTGCAGAGACTTCCTGCAGCGAATAAAAACGACCGGACTGATTGTTGTCGCTCATTTGAACTTTCTTTCTTCTAGACGAGAAAAAAACCGACGAACATGAAAAATGTGCGTCGGTTTTCTGAAATTTTTGATCCGAAACCGCACGCGGCAAATTAGCCCGTAAAGTTTAGCGGATCAGAGCGCTCTTGTTGGCCCGATCAGGCTCCTTCCTGCGGCACAGGCCCGGAATATCCGGCCACAGCATCACGCATGAACGGTGCCGGCAGGAACGTCACCACGCGCCGAGCGCTGATCTCATAAGGCGCGCCCGTACGAGGGTTGCGACCGGGACGAGCCTGCTTGTCGCGGGTGCTGAACGTCCCGAAGTTCGCGAGCTTGATTTCGCGACCTTCGGAAAGCGCCTGTTGCATCTCGTCGAAAATCGAATCAACCACCTCGTTGGCTTCGGCGCGGGACAAACCAACATGTTCCTTGAGCATTTCAATGAAATGCATCTTCGTAACTGTCGGCATCGTCCCTTCCGTGTTCGGGAACATGGCATCAAGCGAGCTGCTGATTGAGCTTTGATTATCCATCTTTCTTGTTTTTTCAAATTAAATCAAAAGGGTGTCGCATTCTACAGGAAAATTTTCTTCCTGTTATTTGCGAAGCGTCGCACCCAATTCAGCAAACGCCCGTTCTACTGCCTCAAAAGCCGCTTCGGCTTCTTTTTCGCCAATGGCCTCGGCTCCCTGAGTCGATAGCGTCAGGCGGAATGCCATGCTCTTTTCGGCGGAAGCTTCGGGACGATAGACGTCAAAGAGATCGAGCGACTCAATGATCATCGCTTCGGGTTTCGTGCGACGGATGCGAGAAACTGCGTCCTGCAGCTGTGCGCAGGTCACGTCATTGGGCACCGTCACGCTGATGTCGCGGTGAACCGGCTGGAACTTGCTGACAGCACGAGCGCTCGGCACGTCGAGTTCGCACAACGGCGCCACTTCGAGCTCGAACACCACCGGGGGCTTGGACAGTTCGTAGGTACGGCACACCTTCGGATGAAGTTCTCCGACAAAGCCAACGGCCTTGCCATTGACGATCACTCGAGCGCAGCGACCGGGGTGCATTGCGGGATGCGTAGCAGCTTCAAAAGTTGCCTTCAGGGGAGCGATCAGGTTTTCAACGTCACCCTTGACATCAAAGAAGTCCACCGAACGCTTGGCTTCGGCCCAGCAGTCTTCGTGAGCATCGCCGTAAACGAGGCCGGCCACATGCATAGGCTGGCGCACTCCCTTCACAGACGTTTCGCTGTCGCCGATTGACTCGTCCGGGAAGAACACGCGACCCAATTCGAAGACGCGAACGTTTTCAGCCTTGCGGTTGAGGTTAAAGCGCAAAACATCGACGAGGCCGCCCAAAAGCTGCGTGCGCATCACAGAAAGCTGGCTCGCGATCGGGTTGAGCAGACGAATCGGCTGTTCGTTGCCGGCAAAGTCCTTTTCCCACTGTTCCTGAACGAAGCTGAAGTTTACGAGCTCCTGGTAGCCGAGGCCGGCAAGAGAGACGCGAAGCGCGTGATTGGAGCGCGTGCCTTCAGCGGGGCAGCGCATGGCGCAGCGGGCAAGCGGCGGCAAATCGGGCAATTTTTCGTAGCCGTACAGACGAGCGACTTCTTCTACGAGATCCTCTTCGATTTCGATGTCAAAGCGATAAGCGGGGCTCTTCACCACAAAGTCCGAACCTTCGCGCGTGAATTCGAAACCAAGGCGCGTAAAAGCTTCGGCCATAAATTCGTCGGAAATATCCACGCCGACGATCTTGCGGCAGCGATCCGGGCGCATGCGAACAACGCGAACGGCCGGCAGATTGACGCACTGATCGTCAATGGGGCCAACGCGGGTTTCCGGCGTGCCGCAGATCTCAAGCACGAGCTTGGTAACGTAGTTCATGTGATCCACGTTCGAAGCCCAGTCCACGCCGCGTTCGAAGCGATAGGCGGCGTCCGTCGAGAAGTTGAGCTTACGGCAGCGACCCTGGATAGCCACCTGCTGCCAGAAGGCCGCTTCAATGAAGACGTTGACCGTATCGTCGGTGATTGAGGTCGGTTCGCCGCCCATGATGCCGGCGACGGCCTGAGGACCGGCTTCATCGCACACGACGCCGAAATATTCATTGAGTTCGGGAGTCTGACCGTTGAGCAGTTCAAGCTTTTCGCCCTTCTTGGCCCAGCGAACTGTCACGTCGCCCGTGAGCTTGTCGAGATCAAAGAAGTGCGTGGGACGGCCGAGCTCAAGCATCACGTAATTGGAGATGTCGACCAGAGCGGAAATGCTGCGCTGACCGGAACGTTCCAGACGATCCTTCATCCACTGCGGCGTCGGAGCCTTGGCGTTGAGCCCCTTGATCACTCGGCCGGTAAAGCGACCGCACAGATCCGGAGCTTCGATATGCACGGGTTTGACGCATTCGCACGTCGGCGCCACGGCGTCGAACTTGGGCATGTTGAGCGGGGCACCGGTAATGGCATGTACGTCGCGCGCAACACCGACGATCGACAAAGCGTCGCCGCGGTTGGGCGTGAGCTTGATTTCAAAGCGCTTGTCGTCAAGCTTGGCGTATTCTCGGATATTCATGCCGACGGGGGCGTCTGCAGGCAGAATCCACAAGCCCTGGTGGTCTTCGTTGATGCCGAGTTCACGAGCCGAGCACAGCATGCCGAAACTTTCGACGCCGCGCATCTTGGCCTTCTTGATCTTGAAGTTCCCGGGCAACACGGCGCCGATCGTGGCGCAGGGCACCTTGACACCGGTTTTAACGTTAGGAGCGCCGCAAACAATCTGCAGAAGCTCGGGAGCGCCCACATTCACCTTGCAAACATGCAGGTGATCGGAATTTTCATGATCAACGCAGTCGACAACTTCGGCAACCACCACGCCTTCAAAAGCGGGCGCAATCGTCGAGCAATCTTCAACTTCAAGACCGGCCATAGTCATGGCTTCGGCCAGTTCGTCGCTCGTCAAGTCGGGATTGACGACACTGCGCAGCCATTCTTCGGAAAACAACATTTTTCTAACTCCTCACCGATTATTTGAATTGGCGCAAGAAGCGCAGATCGCCTTCAAAGAACAAACGCAGATCGTCGATGCCATAGCGCAACATCGTCAGGCGTTCAAGACCGGAGCCGAAGGCAAAACCGATGTACTTCTCAGGATCCAGACCGTAATTGCGGATCACATTCGGGTGCACTTCACCTGCACCGGAAATTTCAAGCCACTTGCCCTTGCGCGGACCGCTCGTAAAAGCCATATCTACTTCGACGCTGGGTTCGGTGAACGGGAAGTAGCTCGGACGGAAGCGAACCTTGAGATCTTCCGTTTCAAAGAAGCGACGCAGAAAGTCCGTATAGACACCCTTGAGATCGGCAAAGGAAATGTTTTCTGCAACCCACAGACCCTCGACCTGATGGAACATCGGCGAATGCGTGGCGTCGCTGTCGACACGGTACGTGCGGCCCGGCGCGATTACTTTGATCGGAGGCGTATGGGTACGGGCGTAGCGCACCTGCATCGGTGAGGTATGCGGACGCAGCGGCAGCTGCATGCCCTTTTCGTCACAACGGTCCACGTAGAAGGTGTCCTGCATGGAACGGGCGGGATGGTTGGGAGGGTTGTTGAGCGCGGTAAAACTGTACCAATCGCTTTCGATTTCAGGACCGTCGGCAACATCAAAGCCGATGGAAGCAAAAATCTCTTCAATGCGCATCCAGGTGCGGATCACGGGATGGATGCCGCCGCGTGCAATGCGACGGCCCGGAAGCGTGACGTCAACCGCTTCGGCAGCGAGCTTGGCCTGCATGGCAACGTCGGCGAGTTCTTCGCGACGGGCGTTCAAAAGCGCCTCGACCTGAGCCTTTGCCTTATTGATAGCCGGACCGCGTTCTCGCTTCTGTTCCGGCGTGAGGCCGGCCAGACCACGCATCAGCGCAGTGATGGCTCCGTTCTTGCCGATGTACTTTGCTTTGGCGTCTTCGAGCGCGGCATTCTGTTGAGCGGCCGCAAAATCGGTGCGTGCCGATTCCACGATTTGCACTAAATCATCCATTTCTACACACCCGGTGGATTTCAATCAATTGTCTTTTCGATACGGTCCTGCGTAAATCTGCTCGACTGCACACAAGCCCGTTTCAACCGTCACATGTTCGTAGGAACACGATACGCAATTTTGGCGGATTTTCGGAAAAAAAAAGAGGCCCGGTCACTTTTCAGCACCGAACCCCTTTTTTTTAGATCGAACCGCCGCCCTCAGCAATACTGTCAGCGAACGGTTCTACACATGCTCCCTGCTCGGATTAAGCCAGAGCAGCCTTGGCCTGAGCAACGAGGCTGGCGAAACCGGCCTTGTCAAACACAGCCATATCAGCCAGAACCTTGCGGTCGAGCATCACGCCAGCCTTCTTGAGACCGTTCATGAAGCGGCTGTAGGTCATACCGTTGGAACGGGTTGCAGCGTTGATACGGGCAATCCACAGACGGCGGAACACGTGCTTCTTGTCGCGGCGGTCACGATAAGCGTACTGACCAGCGCGCATAACAGCCTGCTTAGCAACGCGGAAAACGTTGTTGCGACGCAGACGGAAGCCCTTAGCGAGGGCAAGAATCTTCTTGTGACGGGCACGAGCCGTCACGCCACGTTTTACTCGGGGCATCTCTATCCTCTCCTCTTATTAAGCGTAAGGCATCATGCGGTGAATCGACTTGCTGTCAGACTCGTGGATGGTGACCATACCGCGGAGGTGACGCTTGTTCTTCGTCGAACGATGGGTCAGGATATGACGCTTGGTGGCGTGGGCACGCTTGATGGAACCGCCAGCGCGGACCTTGAAGCGCTTGCTCGCAGCCTTCTTAGTTTTCATCTTCGGCATTTGCCGTATTTCCTTATGATTTGTCGGAACTCCAGGCGCGGAAAACTTCGTTCCCGACTTCTTTTGCCCGCCCCGACTTTTAAAAAGCCTGAAGTGCAATTTTCTTGCACTTCAGGGCGTTAAGAGCGTGTGATTATACACGCATTTTTATTTTTTGCGCTTGGGAGCAAGCACCATAATCATTTGGCGCCCTTCAAGCTTAGGCTGCAGTTCGATCTGGGCCTCTTCAGCGAGCTCGTCGCGGATGCGATGCATGATCTGAGCCCCCAAGTCCTGGTGGGCCATTTCACGGCCGCGATAACGCAGCGTGACCTTGGCCTTGTCGCCATCGGCCAAGAAGCGACGCAGAGCGCGCAGCTTGGTCTGGTAATCATTTTCGTCAGTGGCGGGGCGGAACTTAACTTCCTTAACCTGAATCACCTTCTGACGAGCCTTCATTTCCTGAGCTTTCTTCTGCTCCTGATAGCGGAACTTGCCGTAATCCATCAGGCGGCAAACCGGCGGCTGGGCGTTCGGCGCGACCTCAACGAGATCCACGTCGTAGTCTTCAGCCATCCGAAGCGCTTCGGCAGTCGAAACAATACCGATCTGAGCGCCGTCAACGCCCGTCAGTCGAACCTCAGGTACCCGAATCTCACGATTGATTCGGTGATTGCGATCTTGTGCTATGGCACGTCTCCCAAAATAGTTTTTTTACCGACGCGCCTTCGCTAAGGCGCGTTCTGATCAATTGTCGATCAATCGTCCGTGTTCTTGCGTGACTGATCTTCGCTCACCACACGGGCAATAAATTCCTCGATAGGCATGACGCCGAGGTTCTTGCCTCCGCGCGCACGCACGCTGACCGTGCCGGACTGCGCTTCCTTGTCGCCGACAACGGCGATGTAGGGCAGTTTCTGCAAAGTCAGTTCGCGGATTTTATAGTTGATCTTTTGACTGCGCAAATCTTCAATGACACGAATTCCGGCTTCGCGCATCTTTCGTGCAACATCGGCCGCAAATTCGGACTGTGCATCGGTAATGGAGGCCACGGCAACCTGCACCGGCGAGAGCCACACAGGCATTGCGCCGGCGTAGTGTTCGATCAACATGCCGATCCAGCGTTCGAGCGAGCCGAGAATGGCGCGGTGCAGCATCACCGGCACTTTACGCGAGTTGTCTTCGGCAACGTATTCGGCTCCGAGGCGGCCCGGCATTTGGAAGTCCACCTGGATCGTACCGCACTGCCACGTACGGCCAAGACAATCCTTGAGGTGGTACTCGATCTTCGGGCCGTAGAAGGCGCCTTCGCCCGGCAGGATTTCATAAGGCAGACCGCAGGCGTCGAGCGACTCGATCAGAGCGGCTTCGGCCTTGTCCCAAACGGCATCTTCGCCGATACGCATTTCCGGACGGGTCGCCACCTTATAGAGAATGTCCTCAAAGCCGAAGGTGTGATAGACGTCGCGCACGATGCGAGTGAAGTCCATGCATTCCTTCAGGATCTGATCTTCCGTGCAGAAAATGTGACCGTCGTCTTGGGTAAAGCCGCGCACGCGCATCAGACCGTGCAAAGCGCCCGAAGGTTCATTGCGATGGCACTGACCAAATTCGCCGTAGCGAAGCGGCAGATCGCGGTAGCTGCGCAAACCGGCGTTAAAGAGCTGGATGTGCCCCGGGCAGTTCATCGGCTTCAACGCGTAGTAGCGGTTTTCCGATTCGGTCGTGAACATGTTGCTGCGATACTTGGCCCAGTGACCTGAACGTTCCCAGAGTGAACGATCGAGCAGCTGCGGCGCCTTCACTTCCTGATAGCCATTTTCGCGATAGATGCGGCGCATGAACTGTTCGACGACCTGCCACAACGTCCAGCCCTTGGCATGCCAGAAGATGAGGCCCGGAGCTTCTTCCTGCAGATGGAAGAGATCGAGCTCCTTGCCCAAACGGCGATGGTCGCGCTTTTCAGCTTCGGCAAGCATCGTGAGATAGGCTTCCTGATCCTCCTTCTTCGCCCAGGCCGTTCCGTAGATGCGTTGCAGCATTTCGTTCTTGCTGTCGCCGCGCCAGTATGCACCGGCCACCTTCATGAGCTTGAAGACCTTGAGCTTGCCCGTGCTCGGCACGTGAGGACCGCGGCACAAGTCCGTGAAGTCACCCTGGCGATAGAGCGAAATGATTTCGCCCGCGGGAATTTCGCTGATGATTTCAGCCTTGTAGTGTTCGCCGATGCTCTTAAAGTAATCAATGGCTTCGTCGCGCGGCAGCGTGTAGCGCTCAAGCGGGATGTCCTTCTTCACGAGTTCCTTCATGCGCGCTTCGATCTTTTCGAGATCTTCGGGCGTAAAAGCGCGTTCGAACTTGAAGTCGTAGTAGAAGCCGTTTTCGATGGCCGGTCCGATCGTCACCTCCGCCGTCGGATACAGCTCTTTAACGGCCTGAGCCATCAGGTGCGAAGTCGAGTGGCGGATCAACTCGAGAGCTTCGGGGTCCTTTGCCGTAATGATGGCAACCTTGGCATCCGTTTCAACGACGTGAGACAGATCGACGAGCTTGTCGTCAACCTTGCCGGCGAGAGCCGCTTTGGCAAGGCCGGCACCGATAGATGCTGCAATGTCGCCCACAGAGAGCGGCCCTTCGTATTGACGAACAGAACCGTCGGGCAAAGTGATGGAAAGCATTTCTATTCCCTTTCGTTTTTAGCGTTGCGCAAATGGCTTCACGCGCGGCCGAAATAAAAAAAAGAGTGCTGACTCTGTGAGCCGCACTCTTTTCCTATTCAACACCCTCGCGCGCCCGCAGACTTACTGTTTGCAGGTCTTCGTCGTTCGTACGATCTTAGACGCGCACATTTGCTAGGTGTCTCCAAAAAATTCTGGTAGGCACAATTGGACTCGAACCAACGACCCCCACCATGTCAAGGTGATGCTCTAACCAACTGAGCTACGTGCCTGTTGCGAGTTGCGTATATTATCAGAGGTTTTTTCGGTTTGCAAGAGGCTATGTTAAAAAATTTACTTAATTTCAAATTAAGTTAATTGAAAATTAAGTTAATTTAAGATACAGTATCCAAGAAAATAAATTCTGACGAGGTTCTTATGCGTTTTTATGGCCGTGAAGAAGAAATTAAAGCATTGCAGCATTTTTTAGAGATTGTCATCTCCTCTCATTGCTCTCAACTTGTCAACGTCCTGGGGCGCAGAAGAGTAGGGAAAACGACTTTAATCGCCAAAGCGTTTGAAAATTGCTCCCATCCTGTATTTTCTTTTGTCATTCAGGAGCGTTCCGAAGAGGCAACCGCAACCGCTTGGCTTGGCGCTCTGATTCAAACATACAAACCGGAATTTATTCCAAACTGCAAATCCATTGTTGATGTGCTCTCTTTTGCCATGACCTTGTCAAAGGAAAAACCTTGTATTTTCATCATTGACGAGTGCCAAGAACTCAACAAAGTTTCGCCGGGCTTTTGGAGTCAATTACAAGCCGTATGGGATAGAAAAAAAGACACCTCCCAAATGCTCTTGGTAATGAGCGGATCCATCATTTCTGCAATGGAGCAGATTTTCGGCGATCATAGCCAACCAATGTACGGGCGGTCATCATGCCGAATTGAAGTCATGCCCTTTACACCGTCTGTACTCAAACAGATCCTGCTTGAAGAGGTCGGCAAATTTGACCCCAAAGATCTGCTGACTGTCTATGCGATCACTGGTGGAGTAGCCGCCTATGTTGAACTACTCAGCAAACAACAGGCTCTTTCGGCTTCCAAAGCTATACGCTTTCTTTTCTCCATTGAAGGCGGCTGGCTTAGAGCCGAAGGTAACGTCTATCTGGCAAACGAATTTCAACGAAAATTCAGTGTATACAAAGACATTTTGCATGCGATTGCTTCGGGCGATACGAAATGGAACGAAATCCAAGATCGCATCCCAGAAAATATCAGCTCTTACCTAAGAAGACTCGAAGAGTTTCGACTTATCGACCGCCAATATCCCATTTTGGATGAAGCTTCTCCAAGAAAATCTCGCTATCGAATTGCTGATCCGTATTTAAGGTTTTGGCTCACTTTTGTAGATACGATTCGAATGACCGATTTAGCCGCTTACCACCATTGGGATAAGTTGGTTGAGCTCTGTGAGGAAGGACTTCCGTCATTTCTTGGTAAAACGCTAGAGCGGTGGTTCATCAGTTCGTATCTGGAAAGTGGCCAATGGTCTCCGGTCGGTTCCTGGTGGGATAACAAGGGCCTTCACGAAATTGATTTGATCGCCGTTGACGAAACAAACAAACAAATCGTTTTCGGAGAAGCAAAACTGAACCCCGAAAAATATGACAAGAAAAAATTGGAGCAATCCAGTCAGGCGTTTTTATCGCAACATAAAAAATACGCGGATTACTCTAAAAAATTGGTCGGACTTTTTCCAGAAAATATGTAATCGATCAATAACTAAAAGGGGAGGATTTTTTTCCTCCCCAAGCCTCGTCAGAATTTAGAGTTTAGTTAATTTAGCCAGAGACAAAAGCAACTCTTTCGTTCCGACATCATCAAACTGCACACGGATACGCGCATCGTCTCCCAAACCAGTCAGGCCCACTACAGAACCTTCTCCGAAACGGGCGTGACGAACGCGATTGCCAATGGAAAATCCTTTGAATTCTGCCTTCGCTGCCATCTTCTTGACAGCAGGATCCATTTTGGCTCGTGCAAAACCGGTGGAACCCCCGTAGGAGCCAGCGCGCCCATACCCTGAAGAAGAACCATAGCGACCGCCGTATCCGGCAGACGAACGAAAACCTGCCGAACGACCATAACGAGGTGATGAATAGCCCTCATTCCAACTTAAGGACTGATCCTCATCTTCGATAGCCACAGAACGTTTGCGATCGTAGAGGAATAGTAAATGCTCCTCATCAATTTCATTGATAAATTGACTAGGACCGGAATCCATGTATTGCCCTCTAAGCATTCTTGAAAGAGCAAAACTTAAGTGCAGATTTTTTCTCGCGCGGGTAATAGCCACGTACATTAAGCGGCGCTCTTCAGCAAGTCCCTTGGGGTCATTGGCGCTGTTTGCGTGCGGGAAAAGCCCATCTTCAACACCGGTAATAAACACAATGTCAAATTCAAGACCCTTGGCAGCGTGCACCGTCATCAGCTGCACGGCGTCTTCCCCTTTTTGCGCTTGGTTATCTCCTGCTTCTAACGCCGCGTGAGACAAAAAGCCCGCCAATGAAGT
>OJMI01003007.1_pt1 | contig 13391 bp, 9 predicted proteins | sample 1597131 | NCBI WGS metagenome assembly OJMI01 (sample SAMEA2452116, study PRJEB22498) | human gut metagenome | reverse complement strand
CTACAATAATTTAAAGCCGGTATTTTCACATAACCCTACACTATTTTAGAGCGCCATTTTATTCTAAGCCTTAAAAACCAACTACATTTAAGATGGCTGCAATAGCCCAAATAGCTGCCATTAAACCATTTATAATTTTGCCGAACTTTTTATCGCTCATATAAACCAACGCAAGGCTGTATAAACAACAAATAACTTCTAAAACAATAATAACCATCAATGTGTTAAATGTACTAAACATAAATCTCTTCCCTTCTAAATATTTCTATAATCTTGCACATTTTGTGTCATTGCCACATTACGTTGTCTTTCTAGATTTAAATCTAAATGGGATGCATCAAGAATAACACGGGTCATATCTTGATAATTGTTCGCATCAAAGACAAAATCTGGCAATACATACTTACGATTATGAATCGTTTGATTAAACCCAAGAATCAACAGGTTATGTAAGAATGCTTCTTTAGTGGCATCTACGATTTCATTTTCATAATTGATATCTAAAAAATAATCGCATGTGTTAAACAAATTCAGTATTTCACTCGCCTTGCATCCTGGATACAAGTGTACATTATCATATTTTTCAAAAGACATCAACTTTTGTGACATTTCTGTTAATGCACAAACATGAAATTTCATATTTGGCATACTCACAACTAGTTCATTCAATTTTTCAATACGGTCTGAATTTGTACAAATTAAAATATTATTTGTGTGTTGATTCTCTTTTTCAAAATTGTAGACAAAACCAAGTGGTTTCACAATATCCCTATTTGCCCCTAATTCAATAAGCTTTTCATACGCCTCTTTTTTCTGAACAAAAATCTTAGAAGTTCGTCTAGAATTACCATCTAGAATTACCTGCATATTGCCAGGAATATCTTCTCTATAACCCTCTTGCCAGAACAATACATCACTATGTTCTCGATCTTCTAAGCTTTCCGATACAAAGAATGGATTGGATAAGGAGTTATAGAATAGTCTTGTTGGATATATATCTAATTCAGTAAATAAATGCTTCGCAAATTCCACTTTATTCTTAAAGATATATACTTTATCATTTTGATTTAAAATAATGTCATGTGTGACAAAGTTTTCAACCACTTTTTCATTGCCAGACATATCATAATAACTACGAGATACTAGCTGACCTTTTTTATTAAAAATTGTCTTGGCATACATGAAACCATCTTGATTATAATGATCACTTACACGAACAACATGCGTATCATCATACCAATCTACAATCTTCACAAGTCTTTTATGTAAAGGAGAAGCGAAAAAAATCTTACCTCTTTCATGATTTAAATCAAAGACTTGACCACCCGTATTACTCGCCTTGATTTCCCAATAATCCGGTACATCAATTTGATTGAAATAGCGTGCTTTACCGCCCTCTTTTTTACCACAATAATACGTATAAATACTTGTCACATCATCTGGTAAAAAGCCTTCATCGCTAAAAGTGAAAACCGGACCATCAAAGCCAGAAGTTCTAAAGCTTTGATACAACATTTGACTCTCTTCATCAAAATTTTCTAATAATACAACTGGAGTTTCTAACATACAGCTTCCCTCCATTTTTCTTGTACATTACTAGTTAAGAAATCACCTGCAACCTCATACGATACAGAATGACAATGTTCTAGGTCTTGTTTAAATAAATCCACAATACCCTTTCTCAACGCTTCAACACGATCCTTATCCTCTTCAGGTAAAGGCATTAAATATCCATTTTCACCATCACGAATAAATGTTGGATTTCCATAACGAACATCAAAACCAATGATTGGCAATCCTCCACCAACAGCTTCCATTAAAGTAAGTCCAAATCCTTCACTAGTACTTCCCGCAATATAAGCTTCATAATTCTGATACACTTCACTCAAATCATGTTGACCCATCATATGAATATAACTCGATGCATTATTTTCTCGAATAATCGTTTCAAGCTTTTCTCTTTCGCCACCAACACCATAAATATCCAAAGATACTTCAGGCACTTCACTACGCGCTTGAATTACAGCCTTACAAATCCAATCCACATGTTTCTCACTAGCCAAACGACTTGCCGTAATCAATGAGAAAGGTTTTCTGTTTTCTTTTGGATACTTCAATTTCGGTAAGGATCCAACTGGAATGGTATATATACAAGGCGTCATTCCATAGTATTTCTCAAATTGTTGAACCATCAAATCACTTTGCGCTTGTGTTGAACAAATATAGAAATCAATATGTTTATGCATATTAAATTCATATTCATAGAAGTTATTCCATAAGATATAATCATCATTTGTATCTTTTTCACTAAAGTGATCCGCATGTACGACTGTACCTACTCTTGCAGGTTTACAATTCATAATAATTGATTGACCAATATCTGTAGAACGATCAATTAATACGACATCATCACTAGTAAGATTTAATTTTGATACCATATATCCTACAAATTCTTCTTTTGAACAAAGAATCTTATCCTTAAACTTATACATCACACGATCATCATCAATGATTTCTTCATAGGCAACACTACCATCCTCATTAAAGAAACGACGATGATATAAATGAGCTGCATTATCTAATGGCGCATAATATTCTGAATATACACGTCCATATGTAAAATAATCTTTTCGAATTAAAAATCCATTTGAAACCAATTCTACACGATGCACAAAATCATCATGATCATTGACCATATAAGCTGTATAAAAGTTATTACTTCCACCAAACACATAACGACAAATCTTGCCTTCTCTTGTTTTTGTATAATTTAAATCTGTAAATGTCTTTTCTAAATCACTTAAAGTATAAGTAACGGGTGCTGTTTTAAAATCCGTAAAGAAAGTATATAACCAAATAACTTCCGAATCTTTAAAACCAATATTCTTCGTCATATGTTCCATATTTTCAGAAGGAAACATATCTGTAAATACAAACTTGGCATCGACACCAATATTACGAAACATTCGAGCACGATAGATCTGGGCATATTCAACACCACTACTTGCCCAGCCAATGCCTAAATTAAAATTATAAATCATAACCCTAAAAACTCCTTTCCTTAAGGATACAATATAATCATTTCATTGTCTTTACCAAATGAGGCTTCACCAAGTAAAATATTACGAATCATCGCCTTTTTTATCGATTTTTCCATATCTCTAAAAGAAAGTCTTGCCTCCCTTTGGTATTCATATAAAAGATTACGCTGCGCCGTAGAACGACCAGAAATCGCTGCCTGTAACTGCTGCAAGTAGTCAACCTCTTCAATCCAACCATCATCTAAGGCTTTTAATGTACAAAGACGACAATATTCCGAGAAACGATTTCCCAATAATTGTTTCTTATCCTTAAATGCCATATCTGCATACTGTTTTAAATATTCTTTTTTATTCGTAGAAGAAATTGACAATTCTTTAAGTCGATATGACAAATTATCTAAGATATAACGATACATTATTTTATCATCCATCTTTTTATTTTCTTTTACATAATCATCTATATTCTGTTTATAAATTTGAATCAAGACATTCTCATCCAAGCTTTTTCCATCCAACAAATCATTTCTTGTCTTATACATAATCGTTCTTTGACGCTTCATAACACTATCATAATCCACTGAATTTTTTCTTTGGGAAACACTCGACTCATCTTTAATTTTTTGCGATTTATTTATTAATTTCTTGATTCGATGCTTAGAAATATATCTTCCTTTATCAATATACTTCTCTAAGAAATCTTCACCTAAAATTGTACATACATCATCTTCTAATGAAGTATAGAAAATGGATACACCTGGCTCTCCTTGACGTCCTGCACGACCTCTAGCTTGTCTTTCATCACGTGTATTACTCATTCGACCAATTCCTAATACACATAAGCCACCCAATTCTTTGACACCCGGACCCAAATGAATATCTGTACCACGACCAGCCATACTTGTAGCTACTGTCACAACATTTTTTTGACCAGCCTCTTTAATAATTTCCGCTTCCCAAAACGCATTATTCGCATTCAATACACTATGCTCAATATTTTCTTGAACCAATAATTTTGACAACATTTCCGTATCCGAAATCAATGACGCAATCAACAAGACTGGTTGTCCAGTTTTATGTCTTTTTACCGTTTCCTGAATGACCGCATCAAACTGTTCTTCACTCGTTTTAAAATACTTGTCCGGCATATCTTTACGAATCATAGGTTTACGCGGAGGAATCACAACAACTCTTTTATTATAGACTTCTAAAAGCTCCTCTTTACCATCCTTGATTGTACCACTCATACCTGACATCTTTGGAAATAAATTAAATAAGTTTTGATACGTAACGGAAGCAACCGAACGCTGTTCTTGACTCAATTTTAAATGTTCCTTTTCTTCAATCGCCTGATGAGAACCTCCACGAAGTTTCATTCCCTTCATTTTACGACCCGTACTCTTATCTAATAGAACAATTTCACCCTGATCTGTTGCGACATAATCAATATCTTTTTCTAATAAGAAATGGGCACGTAAAGCTAAGACAATATGTCTTAAAACATCAAAATTTTCTTTACTAAATAAATTTTCAATACGGAAATAACGCTTCGCATATTCAATTCCTTTATTAGTTAACCATACCTTTTTATCTTCAATTTCATAGTGAACATCTTCTACTAATGTTGTCACAAAAAAATCAGTAATACCATACAAATTGGATTGAACACGAGGAGAGCCTGAAATAACTAAAGGCATACTTGCACTATCTAATAATACAGAATCTGCCTCATCAATAATCACATAATAGAAGTCTCGCATAAAACGATCTTCTTTAGACTGTACTAAGTTATTTAATAAATAATCAAATCCAAGTGCACCATGCGTTGTATATACTATATCCGCATTATAGACATCCTTTTTTGAATCATCGTCTAACTTTTCATTTGTATCACGCTTTACACCTGCTTCTACACTCAAACCTAAAAACTTATAAACCTGACCCATCTCTTCAGCATCACGAATGGCCAAATATTCATTTGCCGTAACCAAAATCGAACTTTTTCCTGTCAATCCATTTAAATACATAGGCATCGTTGCCGTTAAAGTTTTTCCTTCACCCGTATTCATTTCACATAAATAGCACAAATGAAGCGCAATACCACCTAAAATCTGTACATCATAAGGAAACATGCCTAATACACGATAATCGGCTTCACAACATACCGCAAACGCTTCTGGAAGAAGATCATCTGTTGTTTCTCCATTTTTTAAACGTTCTTTGAATTCCAACGTTTTATTCTTCAATTCATAATCACTAAGTTCTTTAACCTTTGTACACTCCTCTTTGACTTTACCCAAAAGAAAGTGTAATCTCTTATCAATTTTATTCATTTTACCCTTCCTTTTCTGTAATCACAAAAGAATGAAAATGCATCTTCGTACCACCCGCATTAATCAACTGTACACGATAGCTATATGTCTTTAAAGGACACTTAAAATCCATTTCCGGTTCACGAATAATTAGTGTACCCGCCTCATTTTCATAACGATCATAAAACACCATACGAACAAGATACAGTTCAAAATCACTCATATTCACTTGAATATGATAAGAACTCTCCCCATCAATAATTGGAAGAGATGGTTCAGTACGCATCATTTGATAATTTACTTTGGAATACCACTCTTTAATAATCGTTCCAGGAGGCATCAATTCATTTTCAAATTCAATATCTTCACGAGAATGAAACCAAATTTTTGAACCATATAAATAGGTTCCAAACGTATCTTCATTCCATACGACTTTCCATGCCTTATTCTTCATTTGGTTCACCTCGATTAAAATCTGATTTCAAAATATCATCATATTGATTTTTAAACCACGCAACAATACTATACGTATCATCATTATGACGCCCATGAACACCTTTACCAATCACTTCAACACCCACATCATCAATATGAGAAATCAAACGATCATAAGCCGTCATGTCATAATCATCTTCTAACATATAAGAAATAATAAATTTAGTTTGAGACCAATCTGTTTGATCAAATAAATCCCAGAAGCGATGATTCAATACATCCATAGATTGTTCACTCATATCTCCACAATTCTTTGACAACACATCTAAAGAAGTTGGGAAACCTCCAGGTCTTGAAATACGCTCATTTCTAGCTATATCTCCTAAACTAGCCAATGGTTTACCTAATAAAATCGCATGCGGCCTTAATTTACAACCATTATATAAAGCTCCAAAGGTTCCCATAGAAAGTCCAGATAAAATAAGTTGAGAACGATCAAATCCAAGTTGATTTAAACAATCTTCAATACCTGAAACAATATAATCCTCATATTCTTTGTCTCCCAAATAGAAGGCTCCACCTTCCAATCTTGATTCAGAAATCAATAAGAATGGTGCTCCCATATTACGCATCATATAGAAGCCTTCAAAACCTTCTTGCGTCTTATAACCACTAAAATATACATTCAAAGGCGGTTTCATATCTCCTGGATCAAAGTACATAAAGACTTCTTCACGTTTCGATGTAACCTTACGGATTCCTCCCGGTAAAAAAGATCCATATTCTTTACGAGAATGACGATCATGTAAACCCACTATTTTTAATTTACCCTTACCCTTTGCGAGTAAAGAAATAAATACAGGACCGTCTATCTTATCATTACTTAAATGAACAATTGAACTTAAATCTTTTTCTGAATAGATCCAACGATTCTGTAAGGATGAAAGTGAACCACCTTCAAACTGTTCGATTTTCAATTCAATCGAAACAGACTCATCCTTTTCATATTCTAACCATAAATCTAAAGTTTGACCTTTAAATAGAGGAATATTATATCTCCAATACGCGATTTGATAAAAATCATCCCCATAATCACCATCTAATTCAACACCTGAAAATCCATTCCAGAAAACACTGCCTTTAAAGCTTTGCGAAATTGATAGATTTTGAAGGGCAAATTTCTCACCATAGGTATAAGAATAGAAAAGCTGTATATCCTTATCAATAAATGTTTGTAGAGAATTCATATCTACGTATTTTGCCATTCTAGAAGCATAGATCCATTTCGTCCAACCCTTCAATTCAACTGAATCTAGTACAAACATTGTATAAGCACGAATCTTCTTTAGTAAGATATATGCCTCTTCTTTATTGACACAACGACTTAAAACACATACATCATAACCACGTTCTGTAGCTTCTTCTAAATCGTCTACATAATCCCAATCCACAAAGTCAGGAATATGAAGTGTTAAACTTAAATCTTCATTTCCAACTTGTAAAACACTAATCTTGTTCAACTTGCTTCATAACTCCCTTCCATTTACGAATTAAACTTGCCGTATTATATTCCTTTCCTAATTCATAAGAATAAATCATACACTTATTCCAATTCGTAATATTATCTAAATAATACTTTAAGCCATTCAATACTTCAGATACTTCTTTGACAATAAAACCATTCTTTCCATCATGCACATATTGTGTATTAAAAGAAACAATTTGTGGAATGGCACTACTAATACATGAAATCTGTAAATATAAATCTGGACGTGATGTTACATCCACCATAATACGCTGTTCACGTATACATTTAGAAATACTCAATTCATCCACACATTGATCTACGAAGAATTTGATTGGAACTTTCTTTTCTTCGTCCAAATCAAACTCAGCCTTATCATTCGTCTCTTTACGAGCCAGTCTTTCATCAAGTCCATTTACTTTTAGTACTTCTTTCGTAAAATTCAAAACCGAATCAACACGATCCCAATTCGCATTTCGCGTAAAGAAATGAACACGAGCTGTTTCATTCATTTCAAAATAGGATACAAATAAAACAATCAATTCTTCAAATTTTGATTGTTCAATCGTATCAATAGGAACCAAAATATTTTGAACCGTTAATTGTTGACTAATCCCAAAATCAGCACGCGTATCAAAAGGTGTAATATCTACAATTGGAAGTTTCTTTTCTGCATAATCTTCCAATAAAGAAATCTTGTGTTTCGAATCCACAATACAATAGTTCGTATTTTGAATCAAAGACTTCAATTCAGGATCCTCAAATAATTCCAAACGATTTTGATAGAAAGATAAAATTGTCTTACGTTTTTCAAATAATTTTTCTAACATATCATGATGTAGTACATGCATAGCCAAACAGAAAATATCATCTGTTGAAGTCATTTCATCTAAATATGTTGAAAATACTTCTTCAATTAAAGATTCCATGGAATCATAGTTCAAGCAATTAAACTTATGTCTTTTATTACCGATCAAATAAAATAGATTCTCAGAATTGATTTCAATATGCCCATCCTCAAAGAAATGACACATTTTCCAATTCCCTTTTCCATCAAGATATTGTTCATAAATTGGTTGATTATTTTCGTAAATAATAGTAACAGATAAAAATCCACGATCATCATATACATTTTTACGAATCATAACTTCAGATTGAAATAAAAACACTTCAATCATATTTCCATCTTCACCAAAGTGTACTTCTGCATATTTTTGATTATTTACATAAGCCACAATACAAAATGGTGTATAGACAAATTCTGTATGTTCAGGCCACATCAAATCATGATACGAAAGAATATCTACTTTTGTACGTCTAATTTCTTGAATCGCATCAAAACAAGACCAATATGGTGCATGGAATACACTTTGTCTATGAAGAAAGTGACGAAAGTTTGGACTATAAGACAAATTCAAAATCTTATAATCCATAATGTCATTACGGTTAAACATCTGAATCTGTTTAACACTATCATCAAATTCTGTTACTGCACGACGCACATAAAAATATTGTTCATTTTCTTTATATTCATTTCCATGATACCAGGAAGGTACAAAATACATCATAAATACTACCCCCTATATAAATGGCTTATATGAATCAAAGTCACGATAAGCACGAATTTCTAAATAAATACTACAAACAAATCCTGAAAGCATCATAAACGTAGTTGGAAGCATGGCCACGGATGCATCTACAATACCTTTATATTGTAAATACATACAAAGACTTAAACAACCACACATGATTCCACCACTAATACAGCTCAATATTAAAACCCATTTACGAATATATCGACGTGTAGGCTTACCTGCAGGAACATTCTCTATACAATCTCCCGCTTGTAGAAGGTTATCCGATAAATCTTTTGGATTCACAAATAATAAGCTTAATAGAATGGTAAACACAAACATCATGACTACATATACACGCATACCAAATAATGTAGACATATTTAAATTCTTATATAAAAAATTAATAATTTCTGATTTATGATAATGATGAACCACAGCCACAATCAATTGTGGAATCATAAAAATTGCAGAACCAAACATTAACGCCATAAATCCTACAGGATTGTATTTAATAGCCATATAATTCTTTTCAGCATGCACATTATGCACAGAAACTCTTTGAACAGGTATTCTTTTCTCATGCATTTCCATAAAGATCATAATTATGACCATCACAAAAGAAATAGCTAGAGGAATCATTAACGCATCAAAAGAAGATTTCATTAATATTCCAACTAAAGTTTCTGTCATATTCACGATAATGATTGGCGCAAATCCACCCACACCATACTTTTGATTTTTCATTAATAAATATTGTGCAATACTTGCCCCAGCCATCAGTTCAAATATAACTACTAAAATACTCATTAGATTACGATCAATATATTTTAAACCAAGAGCATAAAAAATAGATTGAACCAACGCAACAATAAAAGTAATGGACGTAATCCAATAATTCATTGCCTTAGGTGACGTACGAGCCTTTGCCTCTTTTGAGCGTACCGCAAATAAAATCATTACAATTAAACTCGCCGTAATATAAGGCGAAATACCCAAACTCATAACATAACATTGTTTATTTGATCCATTTACTGCAAGGGACAATACAGCCCCTAAATCCAACCCTAAATTATCATAAGCACTCATATTAATTCCATTTAATGGAATTCTATGACAAACAAAATAAATTAAAATAATAACAATTGAAAAAAGACATCGATTTCTAACCAAATGCGTCTTTTCCTTCATAAATACCACTCCCTAAAAAAATAACAGCAACTAAAAGTTAGTTACTGTTATTTTATCATTATTTCATCTTTTTATCTTTAGATTCTTCTTTTTCTTTCTCTTTTTCTTCTTTACGACGCTTACGAGTCTCATTCGAAGAAATTAATGCACCAACGATTGGAATCCAAGACCACCATACTCTATGAGTAACATCCAAAGTTGACTTAGGCATTTTTTCTTTTTCGATTGTCTCTTCCTTAGCCTTAGGAGCTACATCATCCTCTACAGTTTCTTCCTCACTAACTCTTGGAGCTACTTGTAAAGGAGCACGAGTATCTACTACAATCTGACGATAAGCTGTTCCACCACCAGCAGTACTTGTAGTAACACTTGTTGCGTAGCTTTCTGATGTAGAAGCACTTTCACTGCTTGATGCAGATTCACTACTATTCAATGATTCAGATGTACTTGTAGATTCACTGTCACTCAATGAAGCTGATGTGCTTTCTGATTCAGAAGTACTTAGAGATTCAGATTCACTTGCAGATGCTGATGTACTTTCACTTGTACTAACTGATTCAGAAGTAGATTCATTCTCACTTACTGATGTAGAAGTCGATTGACTTTCACTCACAGAAGTTGAAGTACTTTGACTGCTACTTACTGAAGTAGAAGTTGATTGACTTTCACTTACAGAAGTCGAAGTGCTTTGACTTGAGCTTACTGATGTACTAGTCGATTGGCTTTCACTTACTGAAGTTGAAGTGCTTTGGCTACTACTTACTGATGTACTAGTTGATTGACTTTCACTAACACTAGTTGAAGTACTTTGACTTGAGCTTACTGAAGTACTTGTCGATTGACTATCACTAACACTAGTTGATGTACTTTGACTTGAACTTACAGAAGTAGAAGTACTTTGACTAGAACTTACTGATGTACTAGTTGACTGACTTTCACTTACAGAAGCTGAAGTGCTTTGACTTGAGCTTACTGATGTACTAGTCGATTGGCTGTCGCTTACAGAAGTTGAAGTGCTTTGACTTGTTGAATTTTGTGTACTTTCTAATAACGAATGACTTATGCTTCTTGATTCAATATCAGATTTTTCTGCAGAAAGACTTGTCGATTTTGAAAGGCTATCTGAAGTATCAAAATTAGATTTACTTGCTGATAAGCTTAAACTTTCACTCGTGTTTTGACTATTTTCTATTGAATCACTCTTATGTCTACTTTGTTTTTCAGACACACTTGTAAATTGACTTCTTTGTTGATCATACTTTGTTTGTTGTTTTTCATAATCTTTGATTGAAAAGAAAGGTGTACCTTTAGTTATTGTATCAGTTGTACTTCCATTAGCATTATAATCATAATAATCGGTAACATCACCAAAGTACGGATATGTTTTTCCATTTTTAGTTTGTTTATCAACACTTAAGTTATATTCAGTGCCATTGTAAGTAAATACTATCTTATCACCATTTTCAGAATCTATACGAATTTTATCAAATGGTATCTCTTCAAAATCACCATAAGACCCACCCCATTTATCTGTTTTAGCTAAAAATGCTCTAGAATTTCCATCTTTATCTGTGAAATAATAGAATCTATAATTTTGATCCCGCCAATTATCAGATTTATAAATTGCTGCTTTTTTAACTACAACAATTTGTTCAACTTCTTCTGCCTTTGCTGTATTCCAATCAATAAATTTATATAAAACATTACCTTTTGTATCTTTTTTAACAGAACCATCTGGATTCTTTTGTGTTGTTACCGCAAACCAGTCAAAATATCCAGTATGTGTTACACTACCTTGTGGGCCTTGAGTTGTATATTCTAAATAAGTGTTATTTCTATCATAAGTATTATCTATTCCCTCATTATTAAATTCTGTGTTCGTATTTGTAATCTTACCATCACCATATTTTTGATAGAAATTGTATTGAGCTAAATATTTTGCCAAATCATCGGCTTTAGCTCCATAACCTGCTTCTTTTAATGTAATACCCTTAATTTTTGCAGTCTGTTGAATTTTTTCTAATTCTCTCTTAGTATTATTGATATTTGTAATCAAATCTTCTAATGTTTGATTCTTTTTAGATTCAAAAGATTCAGAAGTACTTGTAAATTCTTTTGATAAACTTTCAGATTCACTTGTATAAGTAGAAGTTTCTGTAGACGTACTTAAAGATGCACTTGTTGATAAACTTGCAGACTCAGATTTAAATTCTTCTGTACTAGTGCTTATTGAAGAAGATTCAGATACCATTTCACTTTCAGCTTCACTTCCAGAAATACTTTCACTAGAAATTTGTGATCCAACTTCTGAAATAGATCCTGATACAGAACCAGATACGGATAAAGATGCAGCTCCTTGTTCAGCATCGTTTTCATTAACAGGTTTTACTTGTTCTGTCTCATCAACAGTCATAATATTTTGTTCATTATTAAAGAAACTTGCAACACGTTTTGCAAATCCATTTTCTTGATTTGTTTGAACTGTATTACCTTCAACTGCAGAAGTTTCAACAGCTCCTTCACTTTCAAAACTACTAGTTTCTGATTTAGATTGAGATAAAGATTCTGTTGTTGATTCAGAAACAGATTGAGATTCAATAATTTGTTCTTCTGATTGTGAACCCACAACTCCTTGTTCATTTTCAGCAGCATAAACGGCATTGTTACCCGCAAAAATAGTTCCGCCACCTACAACAGCACCGGCAGCAGCCATTCCCTTTAAAAGATTGTTCGATTTCTTTCTTCTTATATTCTTTTTCTTTTTCGACATTCTACTCATTCCTTCCCAAAAAACTTTTATATTTCTATATAGCTCATAAATTAGAAATAAAAAAATCAAGCAGAGCACACAAAAAGATGTACTCTTCCCTTACTAGGTTTAATAGTAAACGGAAAACTTGATTTATTCAAGTAAAAAACACGATTTCTAACCAATTTTGTTAAAAAAATCTACATTTGTTAATATTCATGATCATATATTAAAATAAGCATAGAAATAATATAACCAGTATACTAACCGTAGTTATAATTATGTAAACTCAACAACATTTAATTACTAATTCTATTTCTAAAATCATTCATAATAGCGCCGTAGGCCCTCCTTTACCTGTGCGGTTAATTCCGAGTTGAAAACCGGCGTATCAAATTTGGCAGCCAGAAGTGCGATAAAGTCAACCTTTTCGCACATTTCTTGATAGTTGCTTTCAACGATAATCGGATCAAGCCAAATATCAACCAGAAGTATCAGCACACTGGCCAGCTCCTTGGGATATTTACAATCAAATTCCTTGTTTGCCGTACCCTGCCGCAAAATTTC
>OJMI01002999.1_pt1 | contig 13427 bp, 9 predicted proteins | sample 1597131 | NCBI WGS metagenome assembly OJMI01 (sample SAMEA2452116, study PRJEB22498) | human gut metagenome | reverse complement strand
CCCTAGCGGACAAATCTTGACCCCTACAGAAATGCATTATTGAGCTCGCCCTTACGACTTTTGAGGGTATTTCCAGAATTTATTTTACGTAGATCAGTTGATCTCGTTAATCATGTCTCTTTTAGAGGGAAACTTAATGAGAGCATGCAACTTAAAGTGACTTGAATTACATTGTATTTATTAATTTAGAGATATTCATCTCGCCTCAACTTAATCTATAGTTTGCAAAATTTATCTCCTTCAATGCCAGCAATATTTTCCCAAAGATCAAGCTTCTTACTATTATTTAAGCTGTTTGACCGGCCAAATAACTGCATGGCTTCGGCGAAGCTGAATGGCAAAAATGGGGCTTGGAATTCTTTTGTTTTTTCGGCGTCGGGAAGTTCTGCGATCTGCAGTTCCTTTTCATAGCGAGCAGCCAGACTGGCAAGAATGCGGACCAATGCATCGTGTTCAAGACGTCGTTCGCGAACGATGAGTTCATCTTCATTGCGATGCGTACTTGCACCGATTTTTCTGAAAATGAAATCAAGCTCTTTGATGGCGGCTGATGCGGGTTTCGTAATAAACCGGATGCGATACTGCGGGAGCTGATCCTCAACGTATGGGATTAAACAATCGCTGACGTCCATGAGTTGTCGGAGTGCGCTGCGGAAAAGTCCAAAGGCACTTTCTGTGCCATTGGGCGGAAGAGCGGCATGGAAAAGGTGAGCATATTTATCAAGGAATTCACGGCAGTCATTTTGACTGATGAACCCTCGTATCTTGTCAACAATCAAGATGCGGGCGTTCGCAGTAATGCGCGCTAGGACGACGTTTTGAAGATGCGCGGGAAGATGCCACAGGGTATCTGGTTCATTGGGTTGCCAGGAGTCAAGCATTTGCTCATCAATGTTGCTCTTTGGAAGTTCGGCAGCATTCAAGGCTGGCAGAAGCCAATTTGCAGCCGCAGTGAAGGCTGCTCTCGATTCACCGACTTCCGATAAGACGGTCCAAAGCGCAAGCAGCTCTTTGCGGTCGGAATTCGGGATGCGGCAGAGCAGATCGACAAACGTATCTTCAGTAGCAGCAGTCATAGAGCACTCCAAAGCACTTAATAAACGGACATCGGGAGAACATCATTCAATTCATCCGATAACCCATCATAGTTCCTCGATGCGACGAATGGCGACGCACGCGGTTTTATGATGAAGTTAAGGAAAGATGGCAGAAAAGCTCTTGGATATCTCTTGCTGCCGAGTTTTGTCAGGAGAATACACACAGATGTCTCGGTCTCGACGTCACACACCCATTGGTCCATTTTTTTGCTGCAACAGCAATCACATCTCAGAAAAACTAGAAAAGCGCTGGCGCAACCGCATGATTCGTGCTGCCGCTCGCAATGCACTTGTTCGAGCACTGCGGCTGAATGAATGCCTCGAAGATGTCGAGGCTCTATATGCTGAGCCGAAGCCTTGGTGTTTCATTAAGCTCTACGGCACGGAGAAGGAAGGCAAATATTGGTATAGCTTTGCCAATACACCAGAAGGTGCAAAGGAGCGAACTCAATTTATGCGAAAGTAAGAAGCAGTCATCTTCATTTGCGATGCAGACCTCATGTTAGATGATGTTCAAGGGGGACTATAATTTTACAATCCAATTGAGCATTTTTTACAGCAACAAATATTGATTTTTTTCTGATTCTTTTTGAATGGAGCCTACTTTACTATATCGTTTTCTTAAGATAATTATATATATTAACAAAATATTCTTGTGTAAATAATTAAAGCCAAACGTTTGCGGCTGTTTTATGGTCAATGGGCGCCGTTTTTTTTTGCCAAGAATGTTGAATCGGTCAGAGATAATAGTAATCCGCAATAAAATCCGATCTAAATTTTGTTTTTTTATCATGGGAATTCTATGCAATATTGACAGGTAGAAATACGAATGAAGAAACGATGCATTTATTGTTGTGAGGTGAAATGATATTCAAGTTAAGGCTACTGAAACTAAACAATAGTGTTGCTTTAATATTAAGAATACACGTTTACCGATGAATCGAAGAACCAAAGGCCGTGGTCTGAAGTCAACGATAGCTGATGTAATAATGTAATCAATCTGGCGAGCTGTCAATTGCATTATTTTCGTATTCGAATGCCATAACGATCTTTAAGCGGAGGAGACCATGAGTTTATTCAAGAAAAAGGAGGGTGCTTAATCCTTTGAGTATCTTCCAACCATCAATGATAAGCACTGACTAACCCGTTAAAGGGGCAAAGACACCCTAATTAATGCTTGCCTTCACAAAGCATTGATGCCGATGGCTTAAAAAAACCAACGATCAAGTGTGATAAGAGGTAAGGTTCACATAGTGACAAACACTATTGCGATCGACCCTGTGGAATTGAGTTTATGGATTGGCGACGTGTTTTCTTTCGATGTACGATCTTGCGGCATTTTCTTGCACGCCCCCGCGGGGTGCTCAGTGAGACTTATCGTTATGAAGAGATTTCACTATTTCCGAAGGATTTAAATGAGAACTATCACCCTTCGGATTTTGCGGAAAAAGTCGTTGATCCAAAGAGTTTTCGCAATATTTTGACCAGCACTCTGGGTTGGACAGTGAGTTTTGTACTGGCCTTCTTTTTAGTTGTTCAACTTACTTATACTAGGGAAACCATTCGACTGCTCGATGAACGGCAGATCTCGCTTGCCCAGGCGACGGCGGACTCCATTGCGACGCGCTATCGTAACTTAGGCATCATCGCCGAGGGAGCTTTAGACGATTTCCCTTCCCAAGATCCCAGCTCTGTTGCTTGGCAGCGAGTACTGCAGAAAATTCAGCGTTTTGCACCTGCTGTATCCCTGCATCTCGAAAAGGTCCCGGGACAATACGAGTCATTGCTTTCTCCAGAAGCTCGAGAACAAAGTATCCATGAGCAGTATGTTTTTGTTTCTATTCCCGTTGATTCACCACAATGGCATGGCTATCTTGCCATTGAGGTGCAAAACACTTTTTGGCTTTCCTCGGCCTGGCGGGCTGTATCCGATGCGGGTTTGATTGGAACTTTGTTTGACGGTAGGGGCAGTGTCATAATCTCTAATCAGCATGGTTCGCATGCATTGGACATGTCCCAAAGCGAAATTAGGGAGCGTACTCAGGGATATACAACGACTTGGACCTCACCAGGAACACGCAATATAGCCGTCATTCATGCGTATGTGCCAGTGCCAGACACAGATTGGCTGCTAGTGGTTGATCAAATGCAAGCCGATCGTGACCGGCAGATGCGCTCTGTGGTGTTTGCTTCCGGCTTTCTTTTTGTGGCAGCGCTTTTTGGCGTGTTTGTGATTGGTTTTTTGGCTAGTCGGCCGTTGTCTTTGTCGGTTGGATACCTTACCGACATGATTGAGGACTTCACACGTTCCGGGCGCAAACCTCCGGTGCCCTTGCAGCTTAAGCATAAAGGCCCCACGGAACTATTGGAAATCGCTGAGCGTTTTGCCAAGGTGGCTGGGGTTGTGATCAACAGTCAAAAACGTCTGCAACAGTTAAATGTCAACCTGGAGCAGGAAGTTGCTCGCCGTACTGAAACGCTTTTACAGCGTAATTCAGAACTTTCGGCACTGCAAAAGCTTTTGACACCTTTGAATCAAGCTGCAGGAAAATCCATTGAAGAAACTATCGTTCGTATTCGAGAAATTTTGTCGCTTAAAGAACTCTACTTTGTACCCAAAAAACAAAATTCCGAACCTTCAGCTGAGACGCTGCAGCGATGCTTAATTCCCATTTTGGCTGAAAAACGGCTTCTCGGGTGGCTTGCAACGTCTCACACTGTGGAAAATGATCCCGAAGCATTACGCGGACTAAACCTTTTGGCGAGCTCGCTTGGAGTGGTTCTTTCCAATCAACAATTGCTGCAGTCCATTGCTAATCAGCACCGTATGCTCGAAGAAGTATTTTCTTCTATGGCGGAAGGTGTGGCGATTCTAGACCACGATGGACTTCTGCTGAAGCATAATGATTGCCTGAGCACGATTTTGGGGTTAGATCTCCCATCGCATCCGCGGCCATATTTGATGCCACTGCTTAAATCTGCTTTCGTGATTCGTTTGGCTCCTGGAATGCAAAAAATGGATGCCAAAACAGCATTGCAACCTCAAATTACATCTTTTGCTTGCGATGAAATCTATCGTTTGACCAGCATTCCTCATGCAACAGAATCGGAGCGCACTTTAGTTGCTATCACCTTCAATATCCGTGCCGAAGAAAAAAACGGTTTGCAGCCTTCGATGGGTATCGTGTTTCGAGATGTCTCTCAGGATGTTCAGGTTGAGCAGATCAAGGACCGCTTGATTTCGGTGGTTGCTCACGAGTTAAAAACTCCGATTACGGCTTTGCGTCTTCAGGCAGAAACTCTGGCTACGCAAATTGGCATTGGAGAAGAAGAGCGTTCCCAGATTCTGCAGGATATGCAGGACGAAGCTTTTCGGCTGCGCAGCCTTGTTGATGACTGGCTTGATATTTCTCGGTTAGAGGAAGGTAAGGTTCAGCTGCAAAGACGAATCATGCATATTGCAACGCCCATTGATCGTGCTGCCAAGATTGTGAACGCCCGTTATCCCATAACCGTGACTCGAAGTATTGATACCGAAGCAGAATGCTTCCGTTTTGATCCTGAACGCATAACACAGGTATTCATTAACCTCTTTAATAATGCGGCTCGTTACCACCGTGAAGGTGCAGATCCATGCGTGCATGTAACCGTTACTAAAGAAGGGGATTGGGTGGCAATTCGGGTGAAAGACAATGGAGTAGGGATTGCAAAAAGCAAAATGCCTTATATTTTTGAACACTTTTTTCAAGCCGACATGAGTATTGCACGGAGGCGCGGCGGAACTGGTTTGGGACTTGCTATTGTGAAAGGCATTGTTGATGTTCACGGAGGCACTATTTCAGTGGCAAGTGAAGTGGGCGTTGGCACTGAATTTACGCTTGTTTTGCCTTACTGAAGGAGTTGGCGATGACCGAGGTACGGCCCTTGATTTTGGTAGTGGATGATGAATCCATGATTCGCCGTTTAGTGCTTGCCAATCTGGAGCGCGCGGGTTATGACGTGATGAGCGCTGCTGATGGCATCCGCGCATTGGAGGTGTATGCCAAAGCCCCGGTCAAGCCTAATCTTGTGATTCTTGATGTCATGATGCCCGAGATGGATGGCTTTGAATGCGCACGGCGGTTGAGAGAAAAAAAGGATGTCCCAGTGATCTTTATGACCGCCAAAACTGATTCAGCATCCAAATTGCGTGGTTTTGATTTAGGGGCAGATGACTACGTCTGTAAGCCCTTCTCCATGGAAGAACTTTTAGCTCGTATTCGTGCCATATTGCATCGCTCAAGTAAAGCTCGCGTGGAAACAAATTATCACAAGTATGAGAACGGCCCTATTACTCTTTGCGTGGAAAAACGACAGGTTCTGATTGCCGGCAGGGAAGTTCATTTTGCCGATACAGAATTTCAACTGTTGGCTATTTTGCTCAAGGATCCAGGCGTTATTCACACGCACGTTGAACTCTTGAGGAAAGTGTGGGGGCCGGAGAGCATTGGAGAGGTGCAGTACCTGCGTGTAGCTTTTGCACGTTTGCGCCGAAAGTTTGAGGAAGCAGGCCTAGAAGGTGGTTTGATATCAGCTTATTCAGGTGTGGGCTATGTTTTTCGGGATCTGCGTGACGAAAACGTGGACTTGTAATGCATTGCAATCTTTCGGCAACTTTTTTCTAATGAGCAGGCGTTTTTCGTTTATGGCTGAGCAAGCTCTCTTTTCTAGACTGTAGTTAGTACGAAAGTGTTTGCTTTACTCATTGTTTTCAATGAGTAATCAAACCTTTTTCTAACAAGAGGAGAGAGCAATGAGTACAGCGCACATAATTGCCCAGCTATGCATGCTGGCAACGCTGATCTTAATGATTACCGGTAAAACCCCTATCTATATGACCGCTATTGTGGGGGCGGCCATTTCAGCATTAATTGCTGGATTCCCTATGGCAGGCGGAACCGGTATGACCGTCACCAAGATGATCGTTTCTGGCTTAAATCCAGTGATTGCCGATATGACGGGTATCTTGCTCTTTATCGGCATTATGCAGGCCACGGGTTTTTTGGACGTGATCATTCGCGATATCGTTCGTCTCGGCAATAAATGGGGCGGCGGTGTCGGTGTAGCCTGTGCGGGTGGTGTGGCTGCCGGTATGATTGCCCACGCTGGCCATATTGGCAACTTAGCGGGCTTCACTCACCCCACGCAGGTTGCAATTTTGGCGACTGCAGGCATTGGCTACGGCCTCTTCAATGTCTTGGGTTTTATTGCTGCCGGTTCCATCTTCGTGCTCTCCGCAATCCGTGCGACGGCTGACATGCGTCGTCGCGGCATCAAGATTGATGCGGCGGAAAAGGCCCGTATCATACAGGAAATCGAAAATCGCGAATACTCGACCACCTCGTGGAAAGCGTTCTTCCCCTTCCTCGTGTTGGTTATTGGCTTTATCTGTGGTTTGCCGATTTTTCTGGTAGGTATGGCTGCAGCCATTGTCACCATGATGCTGGCGCACGCCAGCCCGAAACAGGCCGAGCTCGACATGATGAAAGGTGTTTCCCTGATTGCTACTCCGTTGGTGGCTACGATCGGCTTCCTATTCATGTCCACTGTGATTCGTGAAATTGGCATGGTGCAGACGGTCTCTGATTTTGTCTCGCCGGTGCTCTCGGTACAGCCCGTCCTGATTCTCTTTGCGGTAGCCTTCTTAACGGGCTTCATGACGCAGTCCTATGCTGCTTCGGTGGCGGTTTTGGTGCCTTTCTTACAGGTGACCCTGCAGACTGGTGCGGATCCCTTCGCTTCGGCTTTTGCTGCGGCTTCTGGATGCTCGCTCATTCAGTACTTCTTGACGGGCGGTCCGGTAGCTGCTTTGTCGACGGTGATTCCGGTAATCCCGGGCAGCGACTTGAAGGGAGCAAACGCTTTCCAGCGTCCATCGATTCTCTTTGGCTGCTTAGTGGCTTTCATCATTACGGCTTGCTTGGCTTTCCTTTAGTAACTTGCGCTGCAGTCCGACTTAGCCGGATTAGGGCAGAGGCGGGCTGCAGTTTGGAATTCTCTGGAGTTAATACAAGATGATTGATAAGAAAGTAGTAGTGGTGGCAACCGGCGGCACGATTGCCATGAAGTATGACAAAGAAAAACACGGGTTGGTGCCGGCTTGCTCGGGCAAGGACTTGGCCGATGCCGTGCCGGGTTTGGGCGATATAGCCCCCCTGGAATTCGTGCAGTTTTCCAATATCGCTTCTCCAGGCATGACTCCGCAAAATATGTGGGATCTGCACTGCAAGATTGAAGAACTCCTGGCGCGTGATGATGTCGCAGGCGTGGTAGTGACGCACGGCACGGATACTTTGGAAGAAACTTCATTTTTCCTTGACATCACGGCGAAAAGTCAAAAGCCTGTGGTTTGCACGGCGGCAATGCGCGGTGCAAGCGATATAAGCCCCGATGGTCCCTACAACATCTATTGTTCGGTCAAAACGGCGGCTTCACCTCAAGCCGTTGGTATGGGTGTCATGGTGTGCTTGGATGAAATACTGCAGGCTCCCGGCGAAGTTATGAAGACTCATTCGGCGAATCCTGCTACCTTCCAGTCGCCGTGGTGGGGCCCGATTGGTTATGTGGATATTGATCACATCGTTTGGCGCCGTAAGGTGCTGGGCGTAAAACGTTTCCATCCGCAGGCGCTCACAGCTCGTGTGGATTTGATTAAGTGTATGACTGGCTCGACTCGCGATTATGTGGATTTTGCAGTGAATCAGGGCGTCAAGGGGATTGTGATTGAGGGTTTTGGCCGCGGCAATGTGCCGCCGGCCATGGTTCCAGGAATTGCTGATGCAATAAAAAAAGGCATTGCCGTGATTTTGACAACTCGTACTCCGGGAGGGCGTGTTCTCGATGTCTATGGCTATCCGGGTTCCGTTACCGATACTCGCAGTGTAGGTATTGCTGCTGCCGGTGAAATTTCAGCTGCTAAGGCTCGGTTGAAGCTGATGGTGGTCTTATCCGAATATCCGGAATACGCCACTCAGCGCGATAAGTTAGAAGAGATTTTTGATATCTAACGCTGGACGGTAGCGGCAACAGCTGAAAATAGGACGAAGTGAGTCATTCCTTCCTCTTTTTTCAACCAGAAAGCATGAGAGTTACTTATTTCTGTCATTGTCTAATGACAATTGGGGGTCGCATGTACGATCGTTTGTCTGCTCGATGCTTTATGCCATATCCCGAAGTGCCTGTTCCGCATGCCAAAGAAGGTTCATTAACTGGACTCACTTTTGCCGTGAAGGACATCTTCGATGTAGCTGGTTATCCAACCAGTGCGGGTAATCCCACGTTTCTCGCATTACAAGGTATCAAGCAAAAAACTGCGTCCTGTGTGGAAAAACTTCTGGCTGCTGGTGCAGAATTTCAAGGTAAAACCATCACCGATGAGCTGGCCTTTTCGATGCAGGGCGCAAATTTCCATTTTGGTGCTCCAATTAACGGCGGCGCACCGGATCGGTATACGGGAGGATCTTCGTCGGGCTCGGCCTCGGCAGTGTCTTGCGGGCTTGTAGACTTTGCGTTGGGGTCGGATACCGGTGGTTCAATCCGTTGTCCGGCCAGTCAATGCGGGGTCATCGGCCTTCGCCCTACCGTTGGGCGTGCCGCATTGGATCATTGCCAGCCGCTGAGCAAATCCTTTGACACAGTAGGCTTTTTTGCTCGCAGAATGGAGGTCTTTGAGAAGGTTGCAGCAGTGCTTTATGGGCAGGATGCCAATCCTGAGGACACTAAGCCTCGTTTGATTTTTGTCGATGATATTTGGACATTATTTGGCGATAAAGTCCAACAGGCGCTTAAGAAACCTTATGAGGCTGCGGTAGGTCTCTTTGGTAGCCCTGCATCAGGACAGTTCTCCCCGCAGGGCTTAGAGAGAACCTTCCTGGCGTTTCGTAAATTACAAACTGCCGAGGCCTGGGAGAGTGACGGGAGCTTTATTGAGACGTATCACCCAGTATTGGGGCCAGGGGTAAGAGAGCGTTTTATATTGGCTAAACAATGGCATGTGGAGGATTTATCGCCTGAACGGGAAATCCAAGCAGAATGCCGTGCTCATTTGACTGACTTGTTGAAAGACGATGGATTAGCAATTTTGCCGACAATGCCGGATGCGGGGATTCCTGTTGGTGCGAGTGAAACATTCGTGGAAAGATTCCGGCAGAAAGTGAGCATGTGCCTTTGTCATGGCGGTTTGTCGGGATTCCCATGGATTTCTTTGCCTCTGGGAACAATTAATGGGGCCCCTATTGGTATTTCTCTCGTAGGGCCAAAGGGAAGAGACCTGTGGTTGATTGCTCAGGCGGCGAAGTTGATGTTCATATGTTAACTGACAATATAAAGATGATAAGAACTTGTTTAAAGTCTTTTTGATTTTTCGTAGAAGGTGAATTTTATTATTGACTTAATCATAATCGTTTGAAAGTGTTTTTGACCCTCGATAAATGAAGTGCTTGACAATTCACTTTATGGGATATTGCCTGTAATAATTCAGGATTAACAATATTTCTAGGCTACTGAAAGAGAGAAAGTACTCGCCTCTATAGAAGCGAGTACTTCAGTGTGCCAGTAATCAAAGATTGAAATCACGTGCCAGGTGTTTTCTTAGTACTGCACGCAAAGCTTCGATTTTTTCGCCGTAGTTCGGATCAAGGTTTGAAGGTGTCCGATCGTTCACAAAGCGGCCGAGATTCTTCATGTCCTTGCCGACGGCAGCATCATCGTCAACGACTCGCATTGCAAACATCCAGGTTTCCCATTCCTGGGGATTTTTGTTGAGCGAATCGCCGCTCATGCCTTGCCCCATGCCGAGCCAGCCGGCATTCATAATTGTGTAGAAGGTCTTGCCGGGAAGCAGACCGACGCGTCCCTTCGGGCCGTCGTCATAAGAAAATCCCTTCGAAAACACTCGGAGCTTATAGCCTTTCGTGAACATCGGATCGGTGTCCTGCCAGTTGGGCTGAACAAAGATGATGTGATCGGCTTTCTTGACATAAGCCTGCTCTGTGAGCACATCCGTAGGTGTTTTCCCAAATCCGTCTTTGGCGTGATAGAACTCTTCGCGAGTAGTAATGAGCGGATTGAATTTGTTGGCAATGAGGTCACGAAGTTCAACTTCAAAGCCTTTTTCTTCGAAGAACTTCATGGCCGTGACGCAGAGATCATAGGTGACCGATTCGTGACGAGGATCGTCAAGAATGAAAAGCGCACGTTTTTTGTCTTTAGCGTCCGTGAAGCCGCTCGGCTTCCAATCCGTTTGGCGATACTGAACCGGAACGACCGAAGCAGACGTAACGGCATCGACATTGTCGGGAAGCCTGTCGCCGCCCTTGGCAGCAAGCGTTTTTGTGCCTTCGAGCACGGCTCCGTCTTGAGTTTTTTGTGCCGCGGGAACAACGGAAGCAGAGGTAACTGCATCAGCAGCAAAAGCTGCGGGCACACAAAATCCTGCTGCAATCAAAACAGCAATCAGTTTGAAAGGAGATGACATGCTCATCCTCCCAGTACCCACATTGATTGGCGCTGGCGCTTATTCCGGATCATGGCCGGGCACTGCTAGGTAATCAACCAAACGGGTGAATTCAATTGTCTCATGCCGCTCTCCGATTCGCATAGGATCTTTCCCGATGCCAGTCACTGCACCATTCTTACGGACGGTTTAAGGGGAGCGCTTTTTATCGAAGGTTTATGAGTAGGGCTAAAGGTTGTTCAGGTTGACATTCGGGAAAGTACCAGTCGATCCTAAAATGCCAGATATTCCTATCGTCGAATTGTTTCGTCATGAGCAGCCCCGAGACTTCAAGCCTCCCAAGATCATTTTTCCAAGCACTTCCGGACGGAGAAGTGCTGACCGCCTCTCATTGGGGGCTTTTCTACGCCAAAACGAAAGACGGCAGGCTGGTTGCTGTACGCCCGTTTGAGGGTGACCGTGCGCCGAGCCCCAATCTTTCGAGCTTAGTAGAGCACCCATATTCTTCCGCCCGCATTCAAACACCAATGGTGCGGCGGGGTTATTTGGAAAAGGGGTCAGCCTCTCGTGCCGGGCGCGGTGCGGATGAATACGTACCTGTTTCATGGGACAAGGCTTTAGATTTAGCGGCTGGCGAATTGCGGCGCATTTATGAGACTTACGGTCCTTCGGCCGTCTGGGGCCGCAGCTATGGATGGAAGTCAACCGGTTCGGTGAACAACGCCATTGCGCTGATGCAGCGGCTGCTCTCTCTTTTGGGCGGATGGGTTGAGACCGGCAACAGCTACTCCACCGCAGCAATTTCGACCATCCTTCCGTATGCCGTCGGCGGGAAACTCTTTAAGCCCACCGCTTGGCCGGTCATCATGGAAAAGACCGAGCGCATTGTCTTTTGGGGATGTGATCCGCTGATTACCAACGATATCGACTGGGCAACGACGCTTCATCAGGGCATCGCCGAAATCCGCAGACTGAAGGACCATCCGCGTATCCGTACGATTGCGGTGAATCCGCTTCGGCCTAAAACAGCTGATGTTGTCGGCAGCCGCTGGATGCCGGTAAGGGCTGGGACAGATGCTGCGCTGATGCTCGGCATGATGTATGTCCTCATCACAGAAAATCGACTCGACCGCGCTTTCCTTGCGAACTGCGTGACGGGTTGGAATGAAATGGAGGCCTACATCCTTGGGACGGAAGACGGTGTGAAAAAGACACCGGAATGGGCTGAAATCGGCTGTGGAGTTCCTGCTCAGCAAATTCAATCGTTTGCTCGAGAGCTTTCCGAACACCGTTCCATGATCATGTTCGGCTGGGGGCCGCAGCGTGCCCGCTACGGGGAACAGCCGCCCTGGATGGCGGTTGCGCTGGCCTGTGCTCTCGGACAGATCGGTCTTCCCGGCGGCGGCATTGGGGTTTCATATCACTATGAAAGCGGCGGCTGGCCGGTTGGCAAAGGTCCTGTTTTGGGGCAGATTCCTGCTCGTCCCAAGGCAGTTTGGCAGTCCGCCGTACCCTGGAAGGGCAGCCGTGCCGTTCCGGTGGCGCGTATGGCTGACGTACTTGCCTGCCCGGGCAAAGTGATTGATTGGAACGGCAGCCGCATTGAATATCCCGATATCCGCTTGGTCTTCTGGTCGGGCGGGAATCCCTTTGCGCATCATCCTGATACACGAGCCCTCGAAGCAGCCTGGCGCCGTCCGGAAACGGTGATTGTCACAGATGCCTTCTGGAGCGCGACGGCACGTCATGCAGACATCGTTCTGCCTGCGGCGACGACCTTGGAGCGAAACGACATTTCGCCGATTGGAACGTCTACCAACGACGGCATCGTCTTCATGCGTCAGGTGATCAATCCCGTCGGAGAAGCACGAAGCGACTATGAGATTTATTCTGAGCTCGCCAAACGCTTGGGACTGGGAGACACTTTTACCGAGGGTCTGGATGAAGCGGGGTGGATTCAGAGACTCTACGAAGAGGCCGCAGCCGCTGGGGCAGCGCAGAATGCTGCGCTGCCGGCTTTTGCTGATTTCTTGAGGAAGGGTGTTCACCTCTACGCGCAGAATCCGGCGGAAACACGCTTCACGGCGTTTGCGGACTTCAGAGCTGATCCTGAAGCGCATCCGCTGCGGACGGAGTCCGGCAAAATTGTGATCTATTCCAAACGCATTGAAGCGCTTCACTATGCGGATGCTCCGGCACATCCAACGTGGATTCCGCCTTTTGCAGCGGATCAGACCAGCGTTCATGGTCAGGACGCTCAGGCTCAGGAGGAACGCAAGGAAGGCTTAGGCGATTGGCTCGAACTGGTGAGTCCCAAGAGCGGCGCCCGACTGCACAGCCAGCTCAATCCCGTGACGAGCGCTCGTTCCAATATTGCCGGACGAGAGCCTTGTGAGATGAATTCGGTTGATGCAGCCAAGCGCGGCATTGCCAACGGAGATGTTGTGAAAGTCTCGAGTCTGCGAGGGGCTATTCTCGCCGCCGCTGTCGTCACCGACGGCGTTCGGGCAGGGACGATCGTTGTGCGTCACGGCGGTTGGTTTGATCCCCAAGAGTCTTCAGACGGCGCAATTGATGCCAACGGCTGCGCCAATGTGCTCACGCCTGACGATCCGGCGAGCGCTCTCTCAAACGGCAACATTGCCTCAACTGCGCTGGTGCAGGTGGAGAAATGGCGGGGGGAGTTATTAGAGGTGCGGGCGTTTAACGCTCCGCACCTCGGTAAATAACTCGACAATTGCATTAAAACTTTAGTGTCGGACGAACTCTGCGGAGCTTGTCCGACTCATGCATCGGGAGGGAAGCAGGGCGGATCTGCTGCGAGCAGCGCCCTCAGC